>Ga0209890_10000008_pt1 | contig 90572 bp, 84 predicted proteins | sample OrgsoiDNA2013049_FD_185799 | JGI IMG/M metagenome (GOLD analysis project Ga0209890, IMG submission 185799) | Permafrost soil microbial communities from the Arctic, to analyse light accelerated degradation of dissolved organic matter (DOM) -... | ecosystem: Environmental > Terrestrial > Soil >... | reverse complement strand
CGAACTCGATCGTGAAGCTTTATTTCCCGAAGTTGAAATCGCCGAGCCGTTTCTCTACGAACGCGAGGAACTGATCCTCGGACTCAGCTTCGCGCTGGCTAAGAGCGCCCGCGCCGATCGCGCGCTCATGGATCGTGATTTGATTGCGGCGGTCAGTTCGCTCGCGAAGAGCTACCAGACGCTGGTGAAGTCCAGCCTCATCTACGAGGCGCCGACGGCCAACGTGGCGCACCAGACCATCGCTCGCGAAGTCGAGACCATGGTCAGGGAATTTCGCGAGGCCGAACAGCAGCAAATCGGCCACACACGGCTACGGGATTCCGAAGTACTGAAGGCACTGGTGTTCATTTTGCGCATGGCGATGGGACGAACGTCAGGCAGGCCGAAGTCGCGGGCGTTCGTCGACTTCCTCTTTGCGCAGTTCCCTGAAAAGCGCACGGCCATCGCAGGGCCAGAAGACGGCGGCAGCCGGATCGTGATTCCGTAGGAGGGTTCCACAACTCGCGCAGCCCCGCACCCGGAGTGGACAGGTCTTAGAGCCGCCGCACGCTCTGTCCCTCGGCTAAGGCCGCCAGAAGTTCTCGTGCAGTTTTGCCGAGTCCGGGATGGCGCGCCTCGGGAGCGATCTCGACCAGCGGTTCCAGAACAAAGCGCCGCTGATGCATTGCGGGATGAGGAATCTTCAAGCCAGGTTCATCCACGGCGCAATCCCCAAACAGCACCACGTCGATATCGATCTTGCGCGCACCTTTGTCGCGCGTGCGGAGACGTCCCATCGCGGTTTCGATCTGCAATGCAAGTGCAAGCAGTTCTCTCGGTGTCTTATCCGTTTCAACCGCTGCCACGCAGTTTAAAAACCATGGCTGGTCAGGGACGTCCACCGGCTTAGTCTCATACAAAGGGGAAACCGCCAGCAAGCGGCCCGCTACTTCCAATTGCGCAAGCGCCGCACGCAAGTTGGCGGCACGGTCTCCGAGGTTCGATCCCAGCGACAGATAAGCGGTCACACGCACCAGATTAGTTTCGCGGGGAAAGGCGCGAGAATCCAGAAAAAACTGACAGGGAAAAGCACGATCCTCGATTCTTTTAGGCCTTTTGCACAGCGACTCCGCTGGAATCCGGCCCATCGCCCCCTGTGACGGCGGAAACCCCTTTACCCGGTACCAAGGTTACTTCCTTAACTTGCGGAATGGGCGGTAGTATCGAAGTATCATGAATCTGGACGCTCTTCTCGTCAGCCAGGACGCCGCTTTGCTCGGCGTGCTGCGTTCGGCGCTAGAGAAGGTCTCGGCTAATGCCCAGGTTTGTGCCGGGTCGCAGCCCGGCCACGATCTGCTGGCAAAGCGCAAGTTCGATGCGGTCGTCATCGATTGCGACGACTTGCAAAGCGGCGTTGATCTGCTGAGGTCGCTACGCCAGACCCAAAGCAATGCCAAGTCGGTAGCCTTTGCAGTGGTGAATGGGAAGACGACCACACAGGAGGCTTTTCAGTGCGGAGCCAACTTCGTACTGCAAAAGCCGCTCACTCCGCTGCACGCCTCACGCTGCTTTAATGCGGCACTCAACTTCATGGTGCGGGAACGGCGCCGGTATTTCCGCCAACCAGTGGACATGCCGATGCGAATCAGCCTTCCGCCAAATCAGGAAATGACGGCCACGGCGACGAACCTGAGTGAGGGCGGCATGGCCATCCGCATCCTCGGCAAGTTGCCCAAGGAAGCGCAGGCGCAGTTTCGCTTCACGCTTCCTGGTGCTAACATTTCGCTCGAACTGAGAGGCCAGGTTGCCTGGGCCGACGGAACTGGCCACGCCGGGATCCGCTTTTTCGAGGTTCCGCAGAGCTCACAGTATCAGCTGGAAAAATGGCTGACTGACCGCATGCAAAGCGAAGTGCCAGCGCGACTCCAGGGCTACGTGGCGCTTTCCTAACCGATTGCTCCGTCCCAGCCTTCCAACGCACCCTGAATCCAGCTTGTAACTTGCGCCCTGCCTCGGCTGTGGCACTGTAGAGACACGGCTTGCCATGTCCGGTTGCCGTGTCCAATTCCAATGATGATCACACTCGAAGAAAGAATCGCCAGAACCCAGCGACTGCTGCGCCGCCTGGAAGAGGACCGGCCCTACTTGCATATGCGTCTGTCCCCACTCGGCGCCGAGCAGCGGCAGAGCACGCATGCTTTCGCCAACCGCATGCGCGCGGAGGCAGAAGCCGAATTGCAGCGCCTGTTGGCGGAACGCGCTGCGCCCTACGAGTGGACCGTGCCCCAGCCTGCCGACTGAAGACAGAAGCTTTCAGCTACGAGTCACGAACTGGTAGCAAGCACTAGATTCTATTCGCTCGCAGCTGCCGGAATTTTTGACTACCAGTGAGCACGAGGAAAGACCTTGTGCGCGAACCAAGGGCGTACAACGCTAGACGCTAAGACCAACCAACGACGCGAGCGCTGGGGTCGCGGGTTCATCTTCGAGCGCGGTTTCTTCCCAATACGACGGGTCGCGCAAGATGCGAGACACGAGCGCGGTATGCATGGCATGGCCAGCGCGGTCGGCCACCACTGAACCCAGTATCTGTTTCCCTATCAGCGCCAAGTCACCGATCAGGTCCAAAACTTTGTGGCGCACAAACTCATCCTGAAAACGCAACGGCGGGTTCAGCACTTCGTCACGGTTCAGCACGATGGCGTTCTCCATCGACGCCCCGCGGATTAGTCCCTGCTGGCGCATGGCATCGGCTTCATGCAGAAATCCGAAAGTGCGCGCCGGCGCAATCTCTTTCAGGTAACTGCCATTCGTCAGCCGTACGCAGAAGCTCTGCTTGCCAATGAGGGGGTGGGGAAAGTTGATGGAGTACGAAACCGAATAGGCGTCTGCCGGATAGACGGCTATGAATTTATCGCCCTCTCGCAACTCGATATCGCGCACGATTCGCAGATAAGTACGCGCTTTGCGCTGTCTGCGAATGCCGGCTTTTTGAATCATTTCGACAAAGGGACGGGCGCTGCCATCCAGAATAGGCAACTCAAGATTGTCCAACTCGACGATGGCATTGTCGATGCCGACGCCGGTAAAGGCCGAGAGCAGGTGCTCGGTGGTGGAGATAAGCACGCCCTTCTTCATCAGACTGGTGGCGTAACTGACGCGGGCGACGTTGCGTCCGCTGGCTTCGATCGGGAAGCCGTCGAGGTCGGTGCGGTGGAATACGATTCCCGTTCCCGCTGGCGCGGGCAGAATCCGCAGGCTGACCGGAGCACCGCTGTGCAGACCTACTCCAGCACAGGTCCCTGCGGAGCGGATTGTTTGTTCATGTGTCAAGGGGAGGACGTGTAAGTCTTTTGCTATGTGGGAGCTTACAGTGAGGGCGAGACTTCCGTATGTGGCAAAATAGCCACACTCCGTGGCTCGGGCGGCGGGGGCAACGCTAACCTGTTCAGGCAGTTGTAGATGTTTGGGGGTGTCTGGGGAAGAACTTGGGCAGCTTTTCTGGTACTTGACTAAGATTTCGGCCTATTCTTGCCGGCAGTCTTACCGTTTCTTCACCGGCACTTTGGGGTCGTAGGTTACCGCCGCTTCGAACATCGAATCCGGCAGTTTCAGGTTGTAGCCCGCAGTGTTGACGAAGCGTTGTTGCGAGGTTTCTCCGTTGTAATAACGCGTAATGGAGTGCGCGGTCCAGATTCCCTGCACCAGTTTGTAGTTGTCGTAAATCTCATCTTCGACATTTTTCTGCTTGTCCTTGAGATCGCGCCATGAATAACTGATCTTGACGGGATAGTGCGAGTTCTGGTCCAGAAAAACGCTGACCGAATCGTTCTGACCGTTGAGCAGCGTGACCCCTTCGGTTTCCTTTCCATCCACTACCGCCTGCCCATCGTAGAACCAAGCCACGTTCGGATCGTGTATCCACTTGCGAAACACCCATTCCAGCGAATGCGGCCGCCGCCGAAGGTAGTTCTCCAAATCCTCCGGATCCTGCGCCGACGTTCCCTTGTACGTCGTCTCGTACCCCTTGTCGCCGTTGTGAATCAGGACAAGATCGGCCTTCTTGGACTTGACGCCGCCGATGTCAATTTGCCCTGGTATGACATGAATGTCTTTCAAGCGGAGGACTTCGAAACGGTCCCGGTCCGGATACTGGACGTAGTAGTTGTAGGGAATGCCGGTGCTCTCGGTGCGCCCGTGATAGAGCGGATAGTAGCGGCCGGTCTCAAGCTTGCTTTCGTAAGTGAGGTAGGGTTGCCCGCCCAGCGCCTGGATCGTCTGATCCAGAACCGCCCGCGCCTTGCGAGCATTGTCGGAGTCGTTCAGGTTGGCCGCGGGCGCGGGGGTGGCGGTCTGGGCAGCGCCCAGCGCGGACAGCAGCAAAATGACAAGAAAGCGATTCATGATTTCTATTGGGTTAGAAGCATCCAGAACGATTTTAGCTGTACCAGGGAACGAATCGTGTAGAGCGGACACTCTTGTCCGCTTGCCCTTGCCTTTGTTCTTGCCCTTGCCTTTGTTCTGGCGCACACTTTCGCGGACAGAAGTGTCCGCGCCACACATACGCTACCCCACCAGCACCGCCCCTCCATTCACGTTAAAAACCTCGCCCGTGATAAATCCAGCGTAGGGCGTGCACAGAAACAGAATCGGCCCGGCGATCTCGTCCGGCGTTCCCACGCGCCCCAGCGGTATGGTTCGAAAAACCTTTTCGCGCGTCGGCGGATCATTCAGGGTCGCCGCCGACATGTCCGTAGCCACCCATCCCGGAGCCACGCAATTGACATGAATGCGGTCGCGCGCCAGTTCCGTCGAAAGTCCTTTCACCATGCTGATCAGCGCGCCTTTGCTGGCCGCGTAGTCACAGTGGAAAGCTTCGCCGCGCTGGCCCGCCGTCGAACTGACCAGCACGATATGGCCTCCACCCTGCTTTTTCATCTGCCCGACCGAATGCTTGACGAGCGCGAAGACGCTGTCCAGATTCACGGCGATCGTACGATGCCATTGTTCATCGGACATGCGATCAACGGGAGCATCCTCCGGCGGCCAGATGCCGTGATTGGCAACCAGAATGTCGAGTCGCCCGAAGGCCGAAATCGCCGCCGACACCAGTTGCTGCGCTGCCTCCGTCGTCGAAAGATCGCTTTGCACCGCGCGACAGTTTTCCGCGCCACATTCCCGCACCAGATCCTCGGCCTGCGCCTTAGCCGCTTGATAATTGAAGACCACTTTCGCGCCCGCCGCCACAAACAAGCGCACCGACGCCGCGCCAATCCCGCGCGATCCGCCGGTGATCAGTGCGACTTTCGAATTGAGAGTCAGATTCACGGTGCATTCAAGTATCGCACGCCAAACGCCGGAAATTGTCAGTACCCCCGCCAGGCTTTATGATCAAGCGCGAGCCAAAACACATCAGCCCTTGCCACCTTCCTCCAACCCGAGCGCACTCGCCGAAGCGTCGCAGCGACGTTTCCCCTCATTCCTCATCTCCATGGTTCTGGTGGCCCTGGCGATCCGTCTGGTCGTCATGGTCTTCCTGCTGCCCGAGCAGCTCGAACCGCAGCGCGACCACTGGCATTTCGGATACGAAGCCGGCAGAATCGCCCGCTCCATCGTGCAGGGACGCGGCTTCAGCAGCCCCTTATTCGAGGACACCGGCCCCACCGCCTGGATGACCCCGGTCTATCCCTATCTGGTGGCCGCGGTATTCAAACTGTTCGGCACCTACACGAAGGCTTCCGCCATCGTGCTGCTTTCGCTGAATGCCTTGATGTCAGCGCTCACCTGCGTTCTCGTCTTCCTGATCGCTCGCATCAGTTTTGGAGAGCGCGTTGCCAAATGGTCCGGCTGGGCGTGGGCATTCTGTCCCTACGCCATTTATTTTCCCGTCGAACGCATCTGGGAAACCTGGCTCGCGACTCTACTGCTCTGCGTGATTTTCCTGATCACGCTGAATCTCGCGAATCCGGCTCGCCCCGAAGATGACCGTCCGCGCAAATGGATCGTCTTCGGCCTGCTCTGGGGCCTCGCTGCACTCACCAGCCCCGCCCTGCTTTCCGTGCTGCCTTTTCTCGCAGGATGGGTCATCTATCGCCGCCATCGCCGCGGCCAGCGCTGGTTTGCCGTCAACGTAGTTGCTACCATTGCATTTATTGCTGTCATCGCTCCGTGGTTCGTCCGCAACTACGAAGTATTCCATCGCGTCGTTCCTTTCCGCGACAACATGGGAATCGTCCTGCGACTGGGAACCAAGGGCACCACCTCGCACTGGGGAGCCTACGAGTTGGGTCCGTGGCATAACGAGCAGGAATGGGATGAATTCAAAAAGCTCGGCGAACTCAGTTACATGGACAAGAAGAAGCGGCAGGCGATCGAGTTCATTCGCGCGAATCCCGGCTGGTATGCCTGGGCCGCAGTCCGCCGCGCCGTCTATTTGTGGACTGGCTATTGGAGCCTGGATCGCGCCTATCTCCACGAGGAACCGCTGGATCCACCGAACATTTTGTTCTGCACCACGCTCACCGTCTTCGCGCTTCTCGGCTTGCGGCGTGCGCTGCGAGCGGATTGTGGCGGCGCTCTGCCCTACGCGCTCGTGCTTTTTTCGTTCCCGCTCATTTACTACATTACGAGTCCGGAAGTTTATTATCGGCGCCCCATCGACCCGTTCTTCGTGATCTTGGCGGTGGTGGCGGTGATGCCGAACGCGGCAAAAAAGAAAGGCGGCCAATTGGCCGCCCTCTGAGAACCGGGAACTATACCTACGCCGTAGCTGGCCGCTCGCCGCCTTTGGCGGGAGCCCGTTCCGGCTTGATCACCTGCTGCACTCCGTCATCGGGTTTCACTGGGAGCGGCTTGAGCGGCGGCAAGTCCTGCCCCTCGATCAGCATCTTGATCTCCGTGGCGTCCAGCACTTCGCGTTCGATCAGCGCTTTCGCGATCCGGATCAGCGTTTCGCGATTCTCCGAGAGAATCCCCTTCGCCGTCGCGTATCCCACGCTGACCATCTTTTTTACTTCTTCGTCAATCTGGATAGCGGTAGATTCGCTGTAGTCGCGATGTTGCGCGATCTCGCGTCCCAGGAAAATCTGCTCTTCCTTCTTGCCGAAGGTCAGCGGACCCAGGTCGCTCATGCCCCACTCGCAAACCATCTTGCGCGCCAGTTCCGTGGCCCGCTCAATGTCGTTGCCCGCGCCCGTCGACATCTGGTTCAGAAAAATCTCTTCCGCGATACGCCCGCCCATCAGGATGGCAATCTGCGTGTCGAGATAGTTCTTGTAGTAGTTGTGGCGATCGTCGGTCGGCAACTGCATGGTCAAACCGAGCGCCATGCCGCGCGGAATGATCGTGACCTTGTGCACCGGATCGGAGTGCGGCAGCATGGCAGCCACGAGCGCGTGTCCAGCCTCGTGGTAGGCGGTGTTCTTCTTCTCTTCATCGGAGAGCAGAAGCGACTTGCGTTCCACGCCCATCAGCTCTTTATCCTTCGCCACTTCGAAGTCGTACATCAGTACAGCCTTCCGGTTCTGCCGGGCAGCCGCCAATGCCGCTTCATTCACCATGTTGGCCAGGTCCGCGCCTGAGAATCCCGGTGTGCCGCGGGCCAGAACCTGCAATTCCACATCATCGGCCAGAGGAATCTTGCGGGTGTGCACACGCAGAATTTCTTCCCGTCCGCGAACATCGGGACGATTCACCACTACGCGCCGATCAAAACGCCCCGGCCGCAACAGTGCTGGATCAAGCACGTCCGGACGGTTCGTCGCCGCCATCAGGATCACGCCTTCGTTCGATTCGAAGCCGTCCATTTCCACCAGCAACTGGTTCAAAGTCTGCTCGCGCTCATCGTGTCCGCCGCCGAGCCCGGCGCCGCGATGACGTCCGACCGCGTCAATTTCGTCGATGAAGATGATGCAGGGAGCGTTTTTCTTGCCCTGTTCGAACAGGTCGCGCACGCGGCTCGCGCCCACCCCTACGAACATTTCCACAAAGTCCGACCCGGAAATGGAGAAGAACGGAACATTCGCTTCGCCCGCGACCGCGCGTGCCAGCAAGGTCTTGCCCGTTCCCGGAGGTCCAATCAGCAGCACGCCCTTCGGAATGCGTCCGCCAAGTTTCTGAAACTTCTGCGCCTCGCGCAGGAACTCGATAATCTCGTGAAGTTCTTCCTTGGCCTCATCCACGCCAGCCACGTCTTTGAACGTGATCTTTTTCTGCTGCATGGAGAGCAAACGCGCCCGGCTCTTGCCGAACGACAGGGCCTTGTTTCCACCCGTCTGCATCTGCCGGATCATGAAGAACCAGAGCGCGCCGAGCAGAACCAATGGCAGCAGTTGGAGCAGCCAGCTCGGCCAGGTGCCGTTGCTGATGTCCTTGAAACCGTACGGAACACCTTTCTCCGTCAGCTTCTTGTACATATCGGGATAGTTGGCCGGCACAATCGTATGGAACGGCGCGTCGGGGTTCTTGAACTTCCCGCGCACTTCCTGGCCGATAAACATCACGTCGTGGACGTTGCCCTGGTCCACATCGGACAGGAATTCAGAAAAACCGATTTCTTTTTCCTTCTGAGCATTGCTACCGGTTTTCACCACCTGCCAGAGCAGGAAGGCCGAGACCACAATAACCGCCCAGAAAAGTACTGTTTTGATCGTAGAATTCACCTAAAACTCCTCTAAGTGCAGCCTACTCCCTACCAAAGAAATACGCCGCCCTCATCCGAGTATTAGATGCCGGAGGCGGAATTTCGACTGGGAAAAGACTACCGGATAATTCTAGACCTTTTCCAAAGAAAACGGGGGGCCGGGAAGGAGTGACAGAAGTCACGGGATGGCACAGCCCGGCTTGAAGTCGGGGCTCGGCGGCTTCGAGCTACGAGCTTCGGGCTCCGAGCAACCATTTGCCAGCCGCTGGGTTCTCTTAATGAAGAAGCCGCAGTTTGCTCAGGGTTTGATCCGCGTTCTTCCTCGTTGCCTCGTCGTGAGCCTTCTCACGAGCGTCCAGCACGTACCTTATGGCAGTGTTCACGGTCGCCCACTGCGGGCCGGGCTCACCCTCGATTTGCCACCCGCATTTACCGGTTGGTTTCCTGGAAAGAAGAGTTTTCCCGTCGGGTCCATACATGAGGTTGTATCCAGGGACGGAAACCAAGCGGTAGTTCATTGCCATCTTCATGTGGTGCGGTTCCGGCGCATCCGAATAACGCAGGACTGAGTCAATCTTGCCCAAGTCCAAGTACCCCAAGTAAACCTCGGCCCTCTGGTTGTTTGAGCTGGCCGCCGACGCCGGCCCCCAATAGTTCGACATGACCTAGACTACTTTGTTGCCGGGGTAGGGCGTGGGCTTGGTAAAGAAACCGCCGGCTCGACGCCACCCGTCGGGCGTCAGGAGTTCGCCTTGCGTCGCCATACGCCATAACTCGTCCACAACCTCGTTCGGCGATCTTCCCTCGATAGGACATTTCGGTGAACCTTGTGCGGCCTTCTCCGTTTGGGCAGCCAATACGAGAACCATCAACGGGATGCCTACAGCCAGGGCCAGAAATGGTTTTACCTTTCGCATCTTGACCTAAGAGAGCCTCGCCGGGCCTCGATCTGCGACTGGGAGACAAGCTGCTCCAAGCTCGTAGCTCGCAGCTTTAGATCGTCGCGGCCAGATACGGCAGATTCCGCCCCGTCTGCTCCGGACTACCCAACCCATAGCCGCAGAGAAATGCCTCATCCACCAGAAATCCGAAATAGTCCGGCTGCAGCGGCACACGGCGCGCCGACTGGCGATCCAACAGCGTCACCAGCTTCACCGAAGCCGCGCCCCGTCCGCGCAGGTCGTTCATCAGGAATTCTGTGGTCACACCCGAATGCACCAAGCCCTCGATCAGCAGCACATGCTTGCCCGTAATCGCCAGTTCGTGGCTGAAAAGAATCTCCAACAGCGGAGATTCACCCTGCTTGCTCTGCTTGTAGGTCGGCTTGATAAAGGCGCACATGATCGGCACATCGATCGCCCGCACCAGGTCGGCCATGAACAAGAAGCTATTTTCGAGAATCCCCAGCGCGATCACGGTCTGGCCGCGATAGTCGTCGGAAATCTGCCGTCCCAGTTCGCGGACTCTTTTCTGAATCTGGTCGGCCGAGATCACCTGGCGTAACCCGGTATTCGGCGAAACATTCATAGCGGAAGTGGCGCCTCCGGCATTGTAGTTTTGAAGGGCATGGCTTCAGCCATGCCGTGCATTCCTCGAAATCAGACGCCCCTTTACGGGCTGGCGTCTAACCATGGCATGTTACATCATCTCCGGAATCTGCCGAATCCAAATCGCTTGCAAAGCCCCCGGAGACGCCCGAAAAGCTGCCGGAACCGCAAACCCTCGCATCCAGACGAGGCCGCATCCTTCCGCGACCGCAACCGGCCAGAGCTTTTTCTCCACTCCGGTCGCATGCCGGTGGCTCAGCAACTCCTTCACTTTCTTTGCTGCCGCGGTATGCGCGGGCCAGAAACGGTCACCAGCGTGCCAGTTACGGATCAGAACTACCCTCGGCATGAGCCCCAGGTTGAGCAATTGTCCGCGCTCCCGCTCCGAAACGTCGCCTGCATCCACCACCCGCGCTTCGATGCGCATGCCCAGTTCAGGAACCTCCACCGCACCCGGCAGCGTTAAAGCGTACTCGTAGTCCGCCGCTGCGCCCTGGCTGCCAACAGGTCCCAGTTCCAACAAAAGTTCCTGGCGCCCCCGTCGAAGACTCCACCCGCCGGACAGCTCCAGTTTCTTGCCCGCTGGTCTCCTGTCCAACGATCTCTTGTCCAGCGATCCAAGCACCAACTCCAGCGCCTCCTCGATCAGCCGGAACGAGATGCTCAAATCGGGGGCATGCGTTTCCAGCCACGTTCGCACCAACCGGCGCTGTGCCGCCAAAGGCAGCGCCAGCAGCGGCCCCACCCGTAGAGACGCGGCTTGCCGCGGCTTGTAGCCTGAGCCCACGCGCTGTGCCACAACCTCCGGATGCCCGCACTCCCAATGCTCCTCCTCGGCCCGCGCGATTTCCGCCAGCTCACTCATGTGTTCGATCGCGGCGTCGCCAAAGTCTTCCCCGATCATCGGCAGCAGCCGCTGCCGCGCGCGATTGCGCATGAAGGCAAGATCTCGATTCGAGGAATCCTCCCGCCAGCGCTGGTCCCGCTCGCGCAGGAATTCCTGCAGTGCAGTGCGCCGAAAGCCGAGTAGAGGACGTACCAACTCGCCAAATGTGCGTCCCTGCTCTTCGAACACGATTCGCGGATGAATGCCCGCGAGTCCACGAATGCCAGTGCCGCGAAAAATGCGCAGCAACACCGTCTCCGCCTGATCGTCCAGCGTGTGCGCCGTTGCGATCTTCGCCACTCGACCCTCCCGCGCCAGTTCGCGAAAAAAGTCATAGCGTAGTTTGCGGGCGGCAGCTTCGATCCCGGAATCTCGAGGTGGGTCGAGCGGCGCCTCGCGTGTATGCAATTCGAGCTCGTGCCGCCGCGCCAGTTCGCCGACAAACCGTTCGTCCTCGTCCGACTCTTCTCCGCGTAGTTTGTGATTTACGTGCGCAACCGACAACACGATCCCCAACTCGGCTCGCAACTCCAGCAGCAGGCAAAGCAACGCCACAGAATCCGCCCCGCCTGAAACCGCCACTGCCAGCCGGTCCCCAGCCCGAATCGACTCCTGCTTCCGAATTGTCTTCAACAGCCGCTCCGCCAGCCCGTGCACGGAGAAATGGTACAGGAATCAGTACTCAGTACCCACTTCCAGTCGCAGCTGGTTCACTGGTTTTGGGTACTGGATACTGGCAACTGTTTGCTGCTATGCTGTCCCGCAATGTGGGGAGCTTCTCGCTGGACCGCTAGATTCTTGCTTCTGGTCATGCTCGCCCCAGCCTACGGGCCGCTGGCGATGGCCCAGTGTGCCCAGCCGGAAGCCATGCACTGCGTGCGCCAGCCGATGTCCGCGCAGGCGGCGCAGCCCGCGATGCCATGCCACCATGCGATGGCACAGTCGAAGCCGCCCCAGCCCGAATCATCTCAAGGTGAATCATCGGACCTTTCGTTTCAAGCCACCAACACCGACGACTGCTGCCAGAACCATTGCTGCTGCGGCGCGACCACCTCCGAGCGGGCGCGGCCCGTTTCCAGTCTGCTTTCTTTTTTTAGTCTCCTGATCGAAACCGCGCGACCGTCGCAGAGTGCGGAATTTCAGTCCTGCGATATCTTTGGACAAGATTCCGCCCGAGCTCCTCCTCGCAGCTAGCCCTCTTTCCCAATTCTGAAAATTAGCAACTCTGCTTCGAGCTGCGTGCTACGAACCAACCACAATCGGTTGCTCGAAGCTCGCGGCCCGCTCCAGAGATGCCGAGGGACTGGACTCTTTTGGCGCTGAGAGCCATCGACACCTCACAAGGACAGAAACTTATGACTCGCTTCAAGCTGTTAGCATTCGCCGCCTTATTGTCGATAGCCTCCGCCGCCTTCGCCAACATCTACGGCGCCATCCGCGGCGTCGTGCACGATCCCCAGCATCGTCCCATTCAAGACGCCATGGTGATGCTCAAAGCGAAATCGTCGGACTGGGCAAAGAGTGTCACCACCGGCGCCACCGGCGAATTCCAACTCAACGCCGTGCCCCTCGGCGACTATTCCGTGAGCGTCGCCAGTCAGGGCTTCGCACAAACTTCGCAGGACGTGACGGTCATCTCAGGAACCGTGCCGGTCGTTCATTTTCTGCTGAAGGTCGCGACCGCCAACAGCAATGTCACTGTCTCCGCCGAGCCCGAGGTGGCCCCGACCGATTCCGCCACTCCCACCACGCTCGTCAGCCGCCTCGACATCGAACGCACTCCCGGCGCCGACCGCACCAACAGCCTGGCCATGATCACCAACTACGTCCCCGGCGCCTATGTGACGCACGACCAACTCCACATCCGCGGCGGACATCAGACCGCATGGCTAGTGGACGGCGTGCCCGTGCCCAACACCAACATCGCCTCCAACATCGGCCCGCAATTCGATCCCAAAGATATCGATTACCTGGAAGTGAACCGTGGCAGCTATGGCGCCGAATTCGGCGACCGCACCTACGGCGTGTTCAACGTCGTCCCGCGCTCCGGCTTCGAACGCAATAATCAGGCCGAGCTCGTGCTCAGCGCCGGCAACTTTTATCAGACGAATGACTCCTTCAGTTTCGGTAGCCACACCCAGCGCTTCGCCTACTATGGGAGCGTCAACGGGAACCGCAGCAATCTCGGACTACAAACGCCGGTTTCGAAAGTGGTGCACGACGCGGCCAATGGTTACGGCGGGTTCGGATCATTCATCTTCAACGTCGATCCATCCAATCAGTTGCGCCTCGTGACCTCGTCGCGCAAGGACTACTATCAGATCCCGTACGATCCCTTTCCCAACGACATTGAGAACAATCCCGTGGATGGACAGTATCCCACCATCGGCCTTCGCGATGGCAACCACGAAGCCGATGCGCTGGCGAATTTCTCCTGGGTACACACGTTCAATTCAAAAGTTCTGTTGACGGTGTCGCCCTTCTACCATCGCAATACCGCCAACTACGACAGCTCGCCCGCCGACGTTGATCTCGCCACGACCGACCATCACACCTCAACCTACGCTGGAGGACAGGTTAGTTTCAGCGCCAACTTGGCAAAGAACAACCTGCAGACCGGCTTCTACGGCTTTCACCAAAACGACAGTCAGTTCTTCGGCATTATCTACAACGACGGCAAGGGCACGGCGCCGCTGGCTGAGAGCGACCTTGGTTCCGGCGGTTTGGAAGCCTTCTTCCTCGACGACAAATTCAAGCCATTTTCATGGCTGACTCTCACTGCGGGAATGCGCCCCACGCACTTCAGCGGCGGGATGACCGAGAACGCCATCAGCCCGCGCTTCGGCGCAACGTTGAACATCCCCCGCTTGAATTGGACCTTCCGCGCCTTCTACGGCCACTATTTCCAGGCACCGCCTCTTCTCACTGTGTCGGGTCCTTTGGAACAATTTTGCAAAAAGAAACTTTGCGGCTTCCTCCCACTCTTTGGGGAGCGCGACGAAGAACATCAGTTCGGTGTCACCATCCCCTATCGCGGATGGGTTCTCGACGTCGACAACTTCCAAACAAATGCGCACAATTATTTTGACCATAGCTGCATTGGATCGGGCCTGTGTTTGCCGATCACCATTGCCCGAGCCAAAATCCGCGGCTGGGAGCTGACCCTCCGCTCTCCGCGCATTGCCCACCGTGGACAAATCCACCTTGCCTACTCCAATCAGATTGCCGAAGGAGGCGGCGCCATCAACGGAGGTTTTACGGATTTCACCACAAATCTCTGCGATCCAAACCCCGGCCTCTGTGCCCTCGACCACGATCAACGCAACACCCTTAACGTCGGCGCGGACGTCTCCCTGCCGCGGCGCTCGTATGCGTCCACCAACGTCTATTACGGTTCCGGCTTCAGTAACGCTTTCGCCGGCCAGCCCTATCCTGGAGACCATTTGCCACAGCACACCACGTTCGATTTCTCGATTGGCAAAGACTTCGGTGATCGCTTTTCTGCATCGCTGAATGCCCTGAATGTGGCCAACCGCCGGGTGAACCTCGACAACAGCCAGACGTTTGGCGGCTTCCATTGGAATAACCCGCGCGAAATCTTTGTGGAACTGCGCTACCGGTTCCACTACTGAGCCCCAAGGCTACATCGGTCGCGCTGCTGCTGACCGTATCCGTAGGACACGGGACACTGATAGCCGCAGATCGTCGTTTCTTGTTCGGCGAGGGGTAACGTCAGGTGCTGCACCGCATCAAACCAAGTGAGAGCGGTGCAGATCGTTTGACGCTGTTCCGGTATGCTCCGTATAATTCAGAGCGTCCACACCCTGATCACCACGCTTGCGGTTTCGGCGTGAAGAGAGCCGGACGTCGTACGCGCCTTGTGCGCTGGCTACGCCGGTTTCAGGTCTATGTTGGTATACGACTGATAGGCTCGGGTTGCGATCAGTTTCTCGTTGAGCCCAGCGAGCTGGAAGCTTCCAGCATTTCCGAAAAATCCGAAGGAGTTCAAAGGTCCAATGATTGGCATGTCAACGATTAGCAAGTTCGTGATTAGCAAGTTTGCGCGCGCCACCGTGGCCGTAGTTTTCGTACTCTCCCTCTTTGCTCTGGCCCAAACCGAGCCGGCCGCCGGCGCTCCCGCTGCGGCCCCTCCTAACGCTCCCGCTGCGGCGGCGGCGGCCAAGGCAACGGGCACGAAAGTCGGCACCATCAACATCGAACAGGCGATTTTCGCCTCCAACGAAGGGCGGCGCGATTTCGACGTGCTCGCGAAGAAGTTTGAACCCAAGCAAAATGAGCTGAAGGGCCTGGCCGACGAAATCGACAGCCTCAAGAAGCAGCTCAATGCCCAGCAGGACAAGTTGAATGAGGAGTCGCGCGACAAGCTGGTAAAGCAGATCGAGGCGAAGCAGAAGAGTTTCGATCGCGCGACACAGGATGCGCAGGAGGATTTCCAGGGCCAGCAAGGCGAGATCGGAAATAAAATTCTCACCAGGATGGCCCCACTCATCGTGAAGTACGCCAGCGAAAACGGCTATGGCGTGATTCTGGATACATCCCAACAGTGGCCGCGCGGCCCGGTGATCTGGTACGGACCGGCCGTGGACATCACGCAGCCGATCGTCGAAGCCTTCAACGTGCAGTCCGGCGTGCCGGCTCCCGCTGCGGGTAGCACGCCTGCCAAGCCCGTGAGACCGGCGCCCAGCAAACCCGCTGCGCCCGCGACCAAGCCGCCGGCGACCACTCCACCGAAACAATAGCGGCACCGCTCGGATAGTTTTAGTTCCAAGTTATTTATTAAGACCGCGTGCAGACGCGGTCTTTTTTTTCGCTCCTTTAAAAGTGTTCGTCAGTGAATGGCTCCTGTTTTCGCTTCCGCTCATCGCTCAGGATCAAATCGCAAGCCGCTGGTGTCTGTAGGGATAACGGGCCCGTTTCGGAGGACACCAAATGTTCAGCACACTCGAAAGCAACTGGGACCAGTCTGGCCGTCGGGGACGGGCCACGCTCGCATCCTTCGCCATGCAAGCTTGTGGACTGAGCTTGCTGCTCGCTATTCCGCTCCTCACGATTCAGGGACCACCCAAGCTGCAGTGGTTCGACGGGTCAATCATCACACCACCGCCTGCACCTGCACCGCCGCGAACTCCAGGGCAAAGGCCGATTCATCCGTCGAACATCACCCAAGGACTGCAAGAGCCCACGAGAATTCCAGACACCATTGTCCGTCTGAACGACCAACCGGTTGCGTCTTCGCCGGATCTCAACAACATCGACGGTGTGGATGGAGGAACCGGCACGAGTAGGCGGGGAGTCATAAACTCGGTCGGCCCTACGGTAGAGGTTGCTCCACCTCCGGCGCCTCCCGCTCCCACTCATCCGCTCAAGATCTCACACTGGGCGGAAGGCAACATCATCTACCGCGTGCAACCGGCCTACCCGTCACTCGCGCGCCAGGCGCGAATTCAGGGCTCCGTCGAATTGCGGGCGATCATCAGCAAAGCGGGGACGATCGAGAATCTCGTCGTGGTCAGCGGACACCCTATGCTGGTCAAATCCGCGATTGAAGCGGTGCGGCAATGGCGCTACCGCCCCTACCTGCTGAACAACGAGCCCATCGAAGTGGAGACCGAAGTCACGGTGAATTTTGTGTTGTCGGGCAGTTAACGTCAGCGGTTACCATCGGCACTTAACCGGGCGGCGCGTCTGGTCACTATAATCGGCTACGTGAATGCGCCGCGTCCCGATTTGTCGCAACTGCCCGACCGCCGCTCGCTGATTCTCGACGGGCGTACTTGGGCGGAAGTTTCCCTGGCCGCGCTGGGAGAAAATTTTCACGCGGTACAGACACACGTCGGCGAAGGCGTCACCATTTGTGCTGTAGTCAAAGCCGATGGCTACGGCCACGGAGCGGTGGAGTGCGCGCAAGCGCTCGAATCCGAGGGCGCACAGTGGCTGGGCGTGACCGATGCCGCGGAAGGCCTTGCGCTGCGCGGCGCGGGCGTCACGGCGCGCATCCTGCTCATGACGGGAATCTGGAAGGGCGAAGAAGATGGGATCGTCGCCCAGAATCTCACTCCCACCATCTGGGAACCATGGCACGTTGAGTTGCTCGAACGCGCTGCGCGGAAGCGGCAAAACGTCTTGCCCGTCCATCTGAAGCTCGACACGGGCATGAACCGTCTCGGCGCATCGAAGGAAGCGTTGCCGCATTTGTGCCAGGTGCTATCCGTGTGCAAGCATCTCGGCGTGGAAGGAGTGAGCACGCATTTCGCATCGGCGGAAGTGCTGGACGCCGAAGACGCTGTGCGCCAGATGAAGTGCTTTGAAGAGGGACTTGCGGTCCTGCAGAGTTACGGGCTCCGGCCTCCGCTGGTTCACATGGGCAATTCCGCCGCCATGAGCGCGCGGCGGGAAACGTGGAAGACCATGGTGCGTCCGGGAATCGCGCTCTACGGATATTCGCTTGCCTTCACGCGTGCCGGCGAGCCTGCAACGGTGGCGGAATTGCCGCTGCGTCCCGTGCTTTCGTGGAAGACGCGAGTGCTGACAGTGAAGGAAGTCGCAGCGGGAGAAGCGGTCGGCTACGTGGGCACCTTCGTGACCAAAAAGCAAAGCCGCATCGCGGTGCTGCCCGTAGGTTACGCGGACGGTTATCCGCGCCTGCTTTCGAATCGCGCGCGTGTGATCGTAGGCGGCGAATACGCGCCGGTTGTGGGACGCGTGTCGATGGACTTGACGATCGTCGACGTCAGCCACATTCGCGGCGTAGCGGTGGGAGATGAGGTGGTCTTGATCGGCAACCACAACGGCAAGAGCGTGGACGCTGTAGAACTGGCGCGCCTGTGCGAAAGTGTCCCCTACGAAATCCTGTGCGGCATATCGCAGCGAGTGCCGCGAGTTTACAGTTCGTAGCTCTTGGCCTTTGGCTAACGGCTGAATGCGCTTGCTGACAGTTGGGTGCTCAATCCTGCCATTGAACTGCTCGGGTTCGCCAATCTGAGCCCCAATGTTGTATTTCTAGAATAGAGATGCCCTCGCGCTACGCTCAATGGATGTACGACTGGGAGACCCGGCTGACGTCGGTGGACAACAACCGCGTGGTGCGTCCGCTGGACTGGGGCCTCGATTGGACACACAACTGGCCCGGCCGCAACGGCGGTCCTGCCGGATATGGCTCACGGGAACTGCTGGAATATTTCTCGCGCTTCAACGACCGCATCATTTCTGCGAGCGACGACTTTTACTCTTACCAGAAGCCGACGGATTTCCGCTTGGAGCGCCGCGAGGTTCAGGTGTTCAGCACGCGTGAAGTGCCGGACCCGCGCCTCGAAGAAAAAGTTCTTGGCACGCACGCCGAGTTCCTGCGCTTCACCTCGCCGGTCGCAACGCCTTTCCTCGAAAACAATCTGGTGAACGCGCGCTGGTTTCCGGCCCGCGGACGCCGCGCCGTGGTGCTCTTGCCGCACTGGAATTCCGATGCGCTTTCCTACAACAGTCTCTGCCGCATGCTCAACTATATGGGGATTGCGGTGCTGCGGCTGAGCATGCCGCATCATGACATTCGCCGCCCGGCGGAGATCGACCGTGCCGACTATGCTGTTTCCGCCAACATTGGCCGCACGCTCGATTCGGTGCGCCAGGGCGTGATCGATGCGCGCTGCTGTCTTGACTGGCTGGAATCGCAGGGTTACAACCGGCTCGGGATCGTCGGGACGAGCCTCGGATCGTGCTATGCGTTTATCGCCACCGCGCACGATCCGCGGATTCAGGTGGCTGCGTTCAATCATGCCTCGACTTACTTTGCCGACGTGGTGTGGCATGGGCAGTCCACGCGCCACATCCGCGAGGGCTTGGAAACAGAAATCGATTTGGAGAGTCTGCGACAGGTGTGGCGCGCCGTCAGTCCGATGGTGTACTTCGATAAATTTTCGCGATGGCCGCGCCGCTCGCTCATCATCTATGCCAAGTACGACATGACGTTCCTGCCGGAATTTTCCGAGCAGGTGGTCGAGCAATTCGAGAAGCACAAACTGGATCACAAAGTCGTCGTGCTGCCCTGCGGGCATTACACGCTGGGGGAAACGCCGTACAAATACATGGATGGGTGGCAGCTGGTTAGTTTTCTGCGGACAGCGTTCGACTAGGCCTCACTTCTTCATCTCTCCAAGGCCCTGGGATCTGCGCTAGCGCTCTGGTCTTCTCTTGACCCCTCGTTTACAATCCACTCGCTGAAGTTCTCATCGGCTCCGGCACTCGCTGATCTCAATTCGGCAATTCGTTCCAAGGAGGATCCGATGCTCCTCTCCCGTAAGCTCTTCCACTGTTGCTGCGTTGCCGTTGTCCTGGCGCCTTTTTTTAGCTGTGGCTCCGCGCACGATTCCGACGAATATTATGTTTTCGTAGCCGCCAACCTGCAGGTCCCTTATTGGCGGGACGCCGGTGCTGGCTTTTCCAAAGCAGCGGAGGGGGCGAAGGTTAAGTTCGGTTTCGTGGGCCCTCAGACCTACGACCCCAAGGCGGAGCGCGACGCTCTGGATCAGGCGGTGCAAAAGAAAGCCACGGGCATCCTATTGGCCGTTACCGATCCCGCTCTGCTGAAAGACAGCATCGACAAGGCGGTGGCCGCGGGTATCCCCGTGGTCACAATCGACTCGGATGCACCCACCAGCAAGCGGCTCTTTTTCATCGGCACCAACAACTATCAGGCAGGGGTCACCGGAGGACAGCGCCTCGCCCAGGAACTTAAGGGCAAAGGCAACGTGGTAATTTTCACGATGCCAAACCAGCCCAATCTGCAGGATCGTCAACGCGGCTACAAAGACGCGCTCGACCGCTCGCCCAACATCAAAATCACCCGCGTGGTCGATATCCAGGGCGATCCCCGTATTACTTTCGATACCACCACCGAAATCATCGGCAAAGAAAAGGACAAAGTTGACGCCTTTGTCTGCCTTGAGGCGCAATCGGGTAAAGAGGTCGCCGGACTGCTCTACCGCTACAACGTGACCGGCAAGGTCGTCATGGCGATGGATACCGACCAGGAGACGCTCGAATGGATACAGAAGGGCGGAATCGTCGCCACCATCGCGCAGAAGCCATACAGCATGGCCTACGTCGGCATGCAGATGCTTGACACTCTTTATCATCACAAGCCGCCTGCGCTCGACCGAGACTGGGCAAAGGACAGCTATGCGCCCGTCCCAAGCTTCGTGGATACCGGCTCCGACTTGATCGACAAGGCGAACGTCGATTCCTTTCTGCAAGCGCAAAAGAGTTTAACCTCCGCGCCCAAGTGAGAGCCGGGCGTTCTGTGCCTCGCAAACTTCGCGCAGATCTGATCCGTGCTTAGGCGCGGCGTGCGATTAGGAAAATCCACGAGTCCAGATAGTTCGCAGCCTTTCGCGGACAGGAGTGTCCGCACCACCGTAAAATAACCGGTCCGACATGTCCCGCCCGACATCGGATAATGCATTTATTTACAATGACATGTAAAAATAAAGATTTATCTTTATTTATCAGGATTAAGAGGTAAGATAGAAATCGAACAGGGAGGTGCGAGGACCATGCCAGCCCCGATAACCAAGAAGTTCACCCCTGAGATCGATGCCCAGCTCTACGATGAGTTCGTTGCGGTTGCCGAGCGGAATGGGCAAACGAAGCGGCATGTTCTCGAACAGGCGCTCCGGTTCTACCTGCACAATGTGGTTCCGTCCCAGCACCTGGTCCGCCCCGAAGTGATGGATGCCTTCGAGCAGTCGGTCGCTCGTAACCGCGACCTGTTGCAGCGTCTCGCAAAGTAACAAGCCAAATGGCGGATTACCTTACGGTAGCGGAAGTCTATCGGATGCAGTACCGGTTAATCGAGATGTTCGGCGGTCTTCACGGCGTCCGGGATAAGGGCGCGGTTGAGGCCGCCGTTTTTCGTCCGCAAACCGGCTATTACAACTCCATGGAAGAAGAAGCGGCCGCGCTGATGGAGTCGCTCGGCAACAACCACGGATTCCTTGACGGCAATAAGCGCATCGCTTTCACCGCCGCCGATGTTTTCCTGCGGCGCAACGGCTTCTATCTCGAGGTCGAGGGCCTGGACGGATACGCGTTCATCTATGGTTCGATGGACCGGCACGAATTTCGCTTTTCCCAAATCCTCGACTGGATCCGTCAGCACATCAAGCCCGTCGTTTAGACGAATTCGACTCGTTCGCAGCCTTTCGCGGACAGGAGTGTCCGCGCCACAGTAAAATAGCCTCCGGTACCTAACCATGAAAAATTCCGACATCTCCCGCCCGCTCTATGAGGTTGATCCGCAGATTTCGAACGCTATCGACAACGAAGCTCGCCGCCAGCATGAAGGGCTGGAGTTGATCGCTTCGGAAAACTTTGTCAGTGAGGCTGTGCTGGAGGCTGCCGGGTCCGTGTTCACCAACAAGTATGCCGAGGGGTATCCCGGCAAACGGTATTACGGCGGATGCGAGTTTACCGACGTGGTGGAAGAACTGGCTCGCGAGCGGGTCAAGAAACTTTTTGGTGCGGAAAACGCCAACGTGCAGCCGCACTCGGGATCGCAGGCCAATCAAGCCGCTTACACAGCTGTGCTACAGCCCGGCGACACGATTCTTGGTTTGAATCTTGCTCATGGCGGGCACCTCACGCATGGACATCCTCTGAATTTCTCCGGCAAGACGTACAAGATCGTTCCGTACGGCGTGACCAGGGAAACGGAGACGATTGATTACGACGAACTGGAAAAGATCGCCACGGCGGAGCATCCGAAGCTGATTATTGGCGGCGGCAGCGCTTATCCGCGGATCATCGATTTCGCCCGCATGCGTCAGATTGCCGACAAAGTTGGCGCGCTTTATCTGGTCGATATGGCGCATTTCGCGGGACTGGTGGCGGGTGGAGCGCATCCATCGCCGGTGCCGCACGCGCACATCGTGACTTCGACTACGCACAAGACGCTGCGCGGGCCGCGCTCGGGCATGATCCTGAGCAAGCGGGAATTCGCGGCGGCGATTGATAAGACGGTCTTTCCCGGAATGCAGGGAGGACCGCTGGTGCACATTATTGCCGCCAAGGCCGTGTGCTTCCTGGAGGCATCGCAACCCAGTTTCCGCGACTATGCGCGACAGATCGTGGCGAATGCCAAGGTGATGGCTGAAGTGCTGGCGGCCGATGGCTATCGCATTATCTCCGGTGGAACGGACACGCACCTCATGCTGGTCGATGTGTTCGCTAAGGGCATGTTTGGCAGTGAGGCTGAGAAAGCTCTCGGCGAGGCGGGCATTACGGTCAACAAAAACGCGATTCCGTTTGATACGAATCCGCCTATGAAGCCGAGCGGCATTCGCATTGGTTCGCCGGCCGTTACTACGCGCGGCATGAAAGAAGCGGAGATGCGGCAGATTTCGCACTGGATCGCCGAGGCGCTCAATCATCGGACGGACGCCGCGGTGCTGGGGAAGATTCGCAAGCAGGTGCTGGGAATGGCCGAGGAGTTCCCGCTGTATGCCGAACGGCGGGCCAAGGCGCAGGCCGAAGTCAGGGCCTAGCATTCTTATAACTTGTCATCCTGAGCGAAGCGAAGGACCTGCTTTTTGCCGCGAAAAGCAGGTCCTTCGCTTCGCTCAGGACGACAAAGTCTCGTGGTAACCAGCGAATTCCCTGTGTTCCCCCGTCTCCTCTGTGTTTAAATTCCATTCGTGAAAGTAGCCATCGACATCCGTCGCATGACGGAATTCGGGGTTGGCACCTACATCCGGAATGTGGTGCGCACGCTGGCGCGTCTGGACCGCGACAGCAAGTACTTCCTCGTCGGATCACCGGCGAAGGTGGCGGAATGCGGCCCGCTGCCGCCGAACTTCCACACGGTGGCGCTGGCCGGGGGCGATGACACACTGAAAGGGAATCTCGAATTCCGGGCAATCGTGCGGCGGCTGGAGTGCGACGTTGTTCACATTCCGCACCTGTTCTGGATTCCGCGCGGGTTGAGTTGTCCTTATGTTCTGACCGTGCACGATCTGCTCGAGCACATGTATGGATCGCGCAACGCTTCCAGTTTGCGGCGCAGCGTGCACTTTTATCTGACGCGGCGCGTGCTGCGCAGAGCGGCGCGCGTGATTGCGGTGTCACAGTTCACCAAAAACGAAATCGAAAAGCTTCTGGTCATTCCGGATGCGCGCATCGAAGTGGTGTACAACGCGATTGACGAGCGTTTTCTGCACGGCCACGCCACCGAAGCGGATCGCGAACTGATTGCCCAGCGCTATCTGGTGAATTATCCGTTCATCTTGTATGCCGGTGCGATTCGGCCGCATAAGAACGTGGTGCGCATCATCGAAGCATTTTCGGCGCTCAAGAGCGAACTGCAGAAAGAGCAGCAGTACACGGATCTGAAGCTTATTATCATCGGGGACGATCTTTCGAGCCATCCCCGGCTGCGGCGCACGGTGGTGCGCGGCGGCGTTCAGAATGACGTGCGCTTTCTTGGGTTTGTGCCCATCGAAGTGCTGCGCATTTTTTATGATGTCGCCAAGGTTTTTGTGTTTCCATCGCTCTACGAGGGCTTTGGATTGCCCCCACTGGAAGCTATGGCGCACGGAACTCCGGTGGTCACTTCGAACACTTCGAGCCTGCCGGAAGTGGCGGGGAACGCGGCATTGCTGGTGAATCCGGAAAACGTATTTGAGATCCGGCGAGGTTTGCAGCGCGCGCTGCTTGATCCGGCGCTGCGTGCACAGATGAAGCAACGCGGCTATGAACAAGCGCAGCGATTTTCCTGGACCACTTCGGTGTCGCGAATCCTGGAAATTTACCGCGAAGTGGCGGGTGACCGCATTTCCCGCGGGGTCGCCGCGGACTGAGGGCGTTCTTACTCCCGTATAATGAAAAATTCCGCGATGGATTCCGGCGCTACGCGCAATCTCGAACCACCGTCAATTGATACCGCGAGCCATCCGACAACGCTCCAACCGACTATGACCCATCCGAGCCCTTTGCTTTCGGACTGGCGCATTTCCGTGCTGGTATTGGTCGGGCTCTGGGCGGTCATCTACATGAGCGGACTCTCTCGGCCCGCCTTGCTCGATGACGCCGACACCGTGCACGCCGAGGCCGCCCGCGAAATGGTGCAGCGGCACGACTGGGTTACGTTGTACGCCAATGGCATCCGCTATCTGGAAAAAGCTCCGCTGATGTATTGGGGCGTGGCTACGAGCTACACGCTGTTCGGAGTCAACGAGTGGAGCACACGCTTTCCGCTCATGCTGGGCGTGCTGGCAATGATTCTCTCCACCTACGGCTTGGGACGTTGGGCTCTGGGCAGCGGAGGCGGATTCGACGCCGGGCTGGTGCTGGTGACCGCGCTCGGACCGTATCTTTTTACGCGCTTTCTGATTCCGGACGTGGCCGTGGGTCTCTGGCTGACCCTCACGTTCTGGCTTTTTCTGGTATCGCTGGAACAACCGAAGCCTGCGCGCTGGACCTGTTGGGGACTCGCCGCGGTATGCGCGCTCAACGTGCTTACGAAGGGACTGATCGGTCTGGCATTTCCTGCGGGAGCCCTCGGGCTTTATCTGCTGCTGACGGGAAATTTACGGCACCTCCTGAAGCTGCGCCTGGTTTCGAGCGCGTTGGTTTTTTTCGCGGTCGCTGCGCCGTGGCACATTCTGGCAGCGCTGCGAAATCCGGCGCAGGGCAATGTGCGCGGATTTCTGTGGTTCTACTTCGTCAATGAACACATCCTGCGTTTCCTGAACCGGCGGGTTCCGCGCGACTATGACACGGTTCCGCTGGTGCTGTTCTGGGCGTTGCTGGTTTTGTGGCTGATTCCATGGACCGTGTTTCTTCCGCAGTCGCTGCAGGAAGTGCCGCGGCGATGGCGCGAGGTCCGCCAGCAGATGACGCGGCGCCAGCGGGCGTATCTTTTGTTCTTCCTGTGGAACGTGGTGATCGTGGGCTTCTTCAGCCTATCGACGCGGCAGGAATACTACACGATACCGGCAATTCCTGGGATGGCATTGCTGGTCGGGGGATGGCTGCAACGGGAGAGCACCTCCGCTGTGGATAGCCGGGAGCGACGCAGCGGGCGGATTTCGTCGGCGGTGTTGCTGGCGGTGGGCGCCATCATTGCCGTGGTTGGCTTTGCATTATTCTTCTTCTCTAAGGCGCCGGCTCCGGGCACGGATCTGGCGGACCTGTTGCGGAAAAATCCTCAGGACTATGCGCTCTCGTTCGGACATTTTCTAGACTTGACCCCGCAAGCGATGGGGGCATTCCGCGTGCCGCTGTTCGGATTCTCTCTCGCATTTCTGCTGGGAACGCTGGCCAACTGGATTCTGCGTCGTCGCGGGCGGGCTTGGGCGGGGAACGTTGCGCTGGTGACAATGATGGTGGTTTTGCTGGCGTGCGTGCGGATTGCGTTCGGCATTTTTTCTCCGATTCTTTCGTCGAAGGATCTGGCGCTGGCGATTCGCGAGCAGTACCGGCCGGGCGATGAGATTGTGGTAATAGGGCTGTATGAAAATGCGTCCACGCTGAATTTCTACACCGGGATCCCGTTGCATAGTTTGCGCACGCCGGGCGGAAACATGTGGTATGGCACACAGTTTCCGGGAGCGCCGCGGGTCTTCGAGACGCAGGCATCGTTTGTCGAAATGTGGAATGGGCCGCAGCGCGTTTTTTTGTGGGCCGAAGAGGATGAACCGCCTGCGTTGCGCGGATTGGCGAGCTATGTGGTCGCGCGCCGCGGGGGCAAGATCATTTTTGCCAACCGGCCGATGGCGGCTGCTTCGCGATAGTCAGGCGCCCGTTCTTGAGATCGAAGGCATCGCCTCGCCAGTGGATGCGGTTGCCCATAAAACTGGCGGCCCAAACGAAGGGTGCAATCAAGTCTCGCACCGGCAGCAAGAAAATATTGCGCAGCACCTGCTGATCCTCGAGCACGCGTTCCGCAGTGACCAATGCGACAGCCAGTCGCGCAGAGAACGCTAGCGCAAGCAGCAGCCACGCCCATTCGGCCCCGTGGGCTGCCAGCAGCGTCATCAACGCCCAGGGCAAGCCGAAGGTGAAAAGCAATCCTGTGTATCCCCAGCGACGGGCATCCCGAATGGTCCGCGACCAGCGCAGTTGATGGCGAAAAAACTGCCGCAGGGTATAGGCAGGCAGAAATGTGGTGACGGTCGCGGCGCTGAGTTCGACTCGCTTTCCGGTTGCGGAGATGCGCCGACCGAGTTCATAGTCGTCAGCCAGATAGTCCAACAAGGCTTCGAAGCCGCCGATGGCTTCGAGGTCAGGACGGCGAAACGCCAGAGTAGAGCCCAACCCGAAGTGCAATCCTTTCTCAATAAACCTGGCGCTCAGGACGCCGGGCACAAAGTCGGTGCTGATGCCCAGTGCCTCGAGGCGCGAGCCGAGGGTCGGACCGGCAACGCCGCGGTAGAGACAGGTCACCAGGCCCACGGAAGCATCGGCGAGCGGCGCGATCACCTGCCTCAAATAATCCGGAGGGACACGGATGTCGCTGTCATTCACCAGGAGAAGTTCATAGCGCGCTGCGGGCAACATCTGCGCCAGATTGCTCACCTTGATGTTTGTTCCCAGAATGCGATCACATACGACCAGGTCGATCGGAAGGTTGGGATACTTTGCCTGAAGCTTACGGACCACTTCGATGGCGGGATCCGCGGGATCGCTGACGCCAAAGATTAGTTGAAATTGCGGGTAGTCCTGTTCGCAATGACTGCAAAAGCTCTCCCAAATCTCGGGATCGACACCTTTCAAGGGCTTGAGGATGGAAACGGGGGGCGACTGGCTCTCGGGCAGCGGAGGCTGCTTGAGTTTCTTGCGCGTATCGCTGAGGAAATTGGCCAGCGAGAGCGCGGACAGGAAATAAAAAGACAGACTGCCGACAGTTCCGATCGTAGCTACAGCTTCGAGCACTGCTCTTTGTGTTAAAAGCTGTGTTAATGGCGGGGTCAGTGGCATGCTACTCGTAGCGCAGCGACTCAATCGGATCGAGGTTGGCCGCTTTCCACGCGGGATAGATTCCAAAGACCAGGCCAACCGCGGCGGAGGCGACAAAGGCGAAAATCGACCAGTCCACAGACATGGTGGCCGGAAGCGATGGAAACACAACCGGCACGATCGCGGTGATGAGGGCGCCCAGCAAGAGCCCGATCACTCCGCCGACGGCCGTAAGCATGACAGCTTCGAGCGTGAATTGCACAAGGATGTCGCGCTTGCGGGCTCCCATGGCTTTTCGTACTCCGATTTCGCGCGTACGCTCGGTCACCGAAACCAGCATGATGTTCATCACGCCCACACCGCCAACGATCAAGCCGACACTCGACACCGCAAACATGAAGACAAAGATCATACCCGTGATCTGATTCCACACATCGGAAATCGAGTCTTGTGTGAAGACGGCGAAGTTATCCGGCTTTTCGGTCGGGACCCTGCGGCGGCGGCGCAGTAATTCGCGCATTTCGTCCATGGCTTTGGGCATGTCGGCGTGCGAGGTGGCCTTGACGCTGATCCAGTATTGCTTCAGTTCAGGGTGTAATTTGCGGAACGTGCTCAGCGGAAAGAAAACGATGTTGTCATCGGGATTCTTTCCTCCGCCGAACACGCTCTTGCGGACTTTCGCCACCCCGATCACGGTAAACAACTGGCCGTCGATGTTCAACTCCTTGCCCAGCGGTTGTTCACTTGGGAAAAGCTCTCCCGCGGTATCGTGGCCGATGATGATGACCGAGGCACGGCGCTCTTCGTCGATATCGCTGAACCAGCGGCCGGAGTCAAGGGCAACGTCAATGACATCTTTGTAAGAACTGGTGTCGCCCTCGAGAATCGTCTGCTTGGACTTGCGGTCCTTGTATTTGACGGCGTAGGTGCCGGTGCCGAGTTCCGGCCGGAAATACCTCACGCCGACGGTGACCGCTTTCACATGCGGCAGATCCTGCATCGCCACGGCGTCGTCGTAGGTCAGTTCTTTGCGGGTGCGCATCTCTTCCGTCGGACGTCCGAAGTTGAAGGGCTCCATGTGGAACGCGAAAATGATATTCGAACCCAGGCTGCTGATGACCTGACTTACGTTGTCGTTCAGTCCGCGTACGATCGACGAAATTCCGATGACGACAGCCACCCCAATCACAATGCCCAGCACGGTCAGCGATGATCGCAGCTTGTTGCTGCGGATCGTGTCCACGGCCATGTTCAGGCCTTCCCCGAGTTCGCCTTTGACTAGCATTGCTGCAGAACCTTTTCACCGCCGAGACGCAGACGGCGCCGGGAAAACTCTTCTTATGTTTCAAATCGCAGCGCGGTGATTGGATCCAATACAGCTGCGCGTTTCGCCGGATACACGCCGAAAAAAATGCCGACGCTCGCGGCCACCGACACGCCTGCCACGACTGCCCAGAGTTTGATCTCTGAGGGCATGCCGATGGCGAGCGTGACGACCTTGGCGAAAGTAATGCCAAACAATACGCCGAGCGCGCCACCGAGCAGTGCCAAGGTGACGGACTCGATCAGAAACTGCAGCATGATGTCACCGCTGCGCGCGCCCATGGCCTTGCGGATGCCAATCTCCCGTGTCCGTTCGGTCACCGAAACCAGCATGATGTTCATGATCACAATGCCGCCGACCACCAGCGAGATGGCGGCGATTCCGATCATGGCGTAAAAGAACGTGCCGCTGAAGTTCGACCAGATACTCAGCAGGCTGTCGTTGGTCTCGATGTCGAAATTGTCGTCGTCGCCGGGGTGGACGTGACGGCGGGCGCGCAGGATGGCGCGCGTTTCGTCCATCGCTTCTTCGAATCCGGCGCCGCTGGCCTCAGCCTTGCCCGATATGCGGATGCTGCTGTGCGAACCATTCTGCTTCTGAAACGCGGTGATCGGCATGACCGCATAGTTATCCATGCTCTGCCCGAGCGTCTTACCTTTGCGTTTCCCGACGCCGATCACGCGATAGACCCAACCGTCGACACGGAGTTCCTTGTTGATGGGATCGGTGCCAGGCATCAGTTTATCCACGATGTCCGGTCCGACAACCACGACGGCGGAGTCGTTCCTCAAATCTATATCGTTGATCATGCGCCCGGCGGTGAGGTCGATATCAAGAATCGGCACCATCGAGGGCGTCATGCCGCGGACGATGGTATCGGTGATGGACTGCTCGCCATACTTGACGTGTCCACTATCGTTGCGCAGCGCGGCTCCCACCCATTCGCAATGCTTGCAGGCTTCGAGGACAGCTTCGTAGTCCTCCATCGTAAGGTCTTTGCGCTTTTCGCCCTCGAGGAATTTATCAATGTTGGTGGCGACGGGTGAATTCTTGAAGACGATAAAAACGTCGGCGCCGAGATTGAAGATCTTCGTCGCCACGTAGCCATTGATGCCGTTGACGAAAGTGACCACGGCAATCACGGCGGCAACGCCAATCACCACGCCGAGCAACGTCAGCGCGGAGCGCAGTTTGTTCGCCCACAACGACAGGAACGCAATCTTGATGGCCTCGGTAATGTTCATTTTTCGGTGACGTGCGCTTTCGCCGCAGTTCCGTCTGATCGCAGTTTCTTGGACTGCGTGAGCAGGACTTTCTCCAGATCAGTCTAGCAGGACACGCCGGGCGGACTCGCGCTGGAAGCACTCACAAGCCGAGCGTGTTATGTAGGGAATTGGTAGAGAGGCGGCCGTCGCCCGGCGCTCCACCCGCAATAAATGGACTACGGAACAAGCCTCATATCCTGCCGGGAGCAAGGCGCATCGAGAGTTTCACCGATACAAACGCCACCAGCAGCGCCAGCGCGGTCCAGATCGCGGCGGACCCTATGCCGCCATGCAAGGTCGGCGGCGATATAAACGGCAAGGACATGGAAAACGGCGCGGGCGCCGATGCTCTCCCCAATTGCGTGAGGGCCACCACTCCCGCAACCAGAACCAGCGCCACGGCAAAGGCCCCAACCACCAGGCCAGGCAGAGCGCGCTTCCATGGGAACGGGATCGGGGGCGGTACAGCAGCCTCGCGCCGAACCGCATCCATGACGGAGACGGCGAAGCCTGACGACGGGAGGATTCCATCCTCACGGGAAAGAATGCGTTCGATCTCCTCGTTTCCAATCTGTTGTCCAGTCAAGCGTCTCATCAAGCCTCCTTCAGTCGCGGCACAGCCAGCCGCCGCGGAAGTTTACTGCGCAAAATTTCCCGTCCGCGAAACAATCTCGCCTTCAGTGTGCCCTCGGGCACGCCGAGGCTCCGCGCCGCTGTGGTGACGTCCATGTCGTGAAAGTAAAAAAGAATCAGTGCCTCGCGATATTTTGCCGGCAGAGCACCGACCGCGCGCCGCACCGCAAAATCGCGATCCCGATCTTCGAGGCCTCCGTCCGATGCGCGCGCGTCCAGAGGTTCGGCAACGTCTTCGAGCGACACCGTCCGCGCCGGGATGCGACGCAGTTCCGAACGATAGAGGTTTGTCGCCAGCGCAAAGAGCCAGGTGGAAAAGACCGCATCCTTGCGCCACTGGCCGAGCCCGCGGTAAGCGCGAAGAAAGGCCTCCTGAGCCATCTCCTCGGCGCGGCCGCGATCATGACAGAAGCGGTAGGCCAGGTTAACAAGCGGACTCTGCCAGCGCTGAACGATCCCTTCAAAAGCGGACATCCTGCCAGCCAGCACTCTTTCGACATCGGTCTGATCGTCGCTTGCGCTCACTCTGGACGCCGCCTTATTAGGTACGACACCACGTTGCTGCAGCCGGTTGCATTATTTTTCTCCAGATTGTAACCGCGACGTACACAAAATATGCAACCGGAAGCGGGCCGGGGCGGTCTTACCGAACGAAAGCAGAAGAATTCAAGGAGCCGACAATGTCATATGAGCTAGGTAGCAGTGTTGTCCCGGTGGCAGCCATGCTGGTGCCTATCGTAGGAAGTATTGCCCTGTTTTCTTTCCTGGCCGTCGCCGTATGGTCCGAAGCGCGCCGCAAGGAGAGAGAAGCGTACTACACGAGTGAAACGCTGAAGAAAATCGCGGAGAGCTCAGGAGAGGGGGCCAGGAGCGCGATGGAACTCCTCCGCGAGCAGGAGAGAAACGTTGTAAAGTACCGCCTTGAAGGCATGAAGCTGGGCGGCTTGGTCACCGCTGCGGTTGGCGTCGGCGTCATGGCGCTACTGCATGGACTGGTGCACGACGAACCGGTCTATCTCGCCGGGCTGATCCCATTATTGACCGGCATGGCCCTGCTTATATATGCGTTCGTCCTCGCGCCCCGATTGTAGGAGAACCCGCCAGCCGGCGCGCCGCAATCTGCGCGCTAGTGCCCATCGACTAGGAATCGTCCGCCGTTAGCTTCCTCCGTAAAGACGCGGCAAGCCGCGCTCTACTATAATGACCTAGTTGGCAGCCGGACCGGACGGTCGCTGTCGCAAGACAGAGGAAAGTCCGAACTCCGCAGAGCAGTGTGCCGGATAACGTCCGGGAGGGCCCCCGCGCTTTTATGGGCGGGATCGTTCGACGGAAAGTGCCACAGAAAACATACCGCCCGGGCCGCAAGGCTCAGGTAAGGGTGAAAAGGTGCGGTAAGAGCGCACCGCCGCGGCAGTAATGCAGCGGGCAGGGCAAACCCCACACGGAGCAAGACCAAATAGGGAGGGATTTCCTGGCAAAGCTCAGCTTCGCCGCGAAGCGTGCCTGCTCGGCGCGCCACAACCTCCGGGTAGGTCGCTTGAGCCCCGCAGTAATGCGTGGCCCAGAGGAATGACCGTCCCGCCGCAAGGCGGACAGAATTCGGCTTACAGGTCCGGCTGCCACAAGTTTTTGTTTTCAGCTACTTGCACAATCCCCGCATTCGATTGTGACGCCGGTGTGACGCAGTTGAACGGTATCGGACGGAACTCGGTCTTCGCTTGCTTGAGAATCGCCTTGCGCATGAGACCGGAAAGACGGGCGAAACTTCCAGAACGCTGCACCGAAACACTTGATCCCAGTCTCAGTGGAAAGAACGATGCTACCTTCGCGTAGCCTGAACCCCTGCGGAAAACCCGCGAACTCACCGATATGCACCCCGGCGTTAAGTACACCCACTGCGAAAAAGAACTGACAATCCCCCGAAAACCGTGGTGTGTGGACTGCTTTCTCGCTTTGTCCGCGGACACACGGCGACGTCCGCAAGGTGTGAGATTATTTTTTGATCGAGTTCTGGCAGTAGTGCCAGCCTTGCCCGGCAGCTATGGCCGTCGGTATAGTGAGTGGTCTGATCGCAGGCTGAGACCGGTCTTGCCTCTCTTGCAGTCGACGCGTCGAATTCCTTGTCACCGTGGCGAAGATGAGCGCAGCCAAGTCGAAGGAATCAGAGGGCGGCAAATTGCGGATCGGCGATGATTGGAATGCCATCCGTATCATCGCGCTCTCGCAAAGCAATCCGCTCAAGGCCATCGCGGAGTTCGTCGAGAACAGCATCGATGCCCACGCCAAGACCATTGCCATCACGCGCGGCCGCGAGCACGGCGAGCACTATCTGACGGTGAAAGATGATGGCGACGGCGTCCCCCGCGATCCGCACGGGCTGCCTGACTTCAAGTACGTCGCGACTCATATCTGCGACTCGATCAAGCGACGCTTGAAGGCAGACGGCGCTGGAGGCGGTTTGCAAGGGGAATTTGGCATCGGTCTGTTGAGCTTTTGGACCGTGGGCAATACGCTCTCGATGACTTCTACCGGTAACGACCAGCGGGTCTATCAGATGGTTATGAGCAAAGGGGATCCGCGCTACACCGTGAACCCGCGACGCGTGCTCTTTGCCGAGCCGGGCACCGAGCTCAAGATCAGTCCCTTACTCGACGGCATCCGTAGCTTGAGCGGCGAGAAGATCCAGTGGTATCTGGCCTCGGAGCTGCGCGACCGGATCCGTGCTACCCGGGTTCGTGTAACCGTGGTCGACAAGCTTGCGCGCAAGCAGTACCAGGTCGAGCCCCGGCAGTTCGGAGGGCGCTTGCTCCACCAACTACCGACCGTTCACTCTCCGTTCGGCGAGGCGTATGCCGAACTGTATCTCACGGAACCGGCCGAGAACGGCCGGGTCTCCCTTACCCGAGGTGGCACGCGGGTGATCGAGGATATCGGTACGCTCCCCGGTTTGGAGCGCGCCCCGTGGAATTCTCGTTACTTAGAGGGCCTGATCGACGTGCCCTACCTGACTCTCACACCCAGCACGCGTTCCGGGGTCGTCCACGATGAACGCTATGGGGCATTTGCGGAAGCTCTCGCACCACTCGAAGCACACCTCAATGGCCTCATCGACGCACAGCGGCGCGCCGAGGAAGAGCAGGCGAACCGGGAGTCCCTGCGTGCCATCCAGCGTGCGTTTCGCGAGGCCATGCTGGTCTTGCCGCGCGAGGAATACGATTGGTTTGACATCCAGTCGCGCTCGCCGCAAGCGGCCGGTGCCGGCGAGCTGCCGGAGCGACGCATGGAGGCCGCGGGTGAAAAGGTCGGGTCCGTGCCGGGTGTTCCGGAACCGAGCGGAGGCGAATCCGCCCAGCGTCAATTCTTCGACTATGCGGGGCCTTTGCACAGCCTCGTGATTTCGCCGGCGGCGAGTACATTGTCCGTGAACCAAAGCCGGCGCTTTCGCGCACTGCCCCGGGATCGCTCGCGCCGGCGAGTCGAGCAGGATTTGCTATTTGCCTGGGAGATCGTGGAAGGGCCTGGCACGCTCTCGTCCATCTCCGACCAAGAAGTGAGCTTCCAGGCGCCGTCGTCGCCCGGTCTCGTGCGTTTGTCCGTCACCGTCTCACAGCGCGACGTGCGCTGCAGTGCAGACGCACTGATCACGGTCACCGATAGCCTTGATGCGGCTATAGGTCCTGCTGTCGTCAATGCGCGCGGCCTACCGGGCTACACGTTTGAACGGGCTGCCGGCGAACTGTGGCGCTCGCGATTTGATACTGAGCAGAACCTGATCGTCGTGAATAACGGGCATCGCGATTTTGTTTTCGCGACGCGCAGCCGCGCGCTCCAGCTGCGGTATCTTTTACGGCTCTATGTCAAGGAATTGGTGCTCAGAAACTTTAGGGGACTGCCAGCGGAACAATTGATGGAACGCATGATTGAGCTCTCACTCTATGTCGAAGAAAAACTGAAGCCCGCCTGAAGGGTTGTGACGCACTTGCGTCCGTGGCACGAAACCCTTTTCGCTTGGAAAGAGGCTCAGGACCACGCCCCGCAGCTTACTTTGATCATGGCGCAATATATTCGCGGCGGCAGTTCCTGTTCCATCGACCGAATGCCCGTGCGACGATTTCGTCTCCCACCACCGCCCCATGGAGTTTCACTGTCAGCACCCTCTCATGCCTGCCAAAATCCCGGTTCGTCGTGAAGAACAACCAGTTGGGTCGATAAGCTACCGAGCAGATCAGCAGCTCAATGGTCGACCATGCGATACCCCGGCTGCGGCAGCGGTTCTGCATCTGCGCCGCCTCTTCATGGTCGCTCACTTCAACTGCAAAGGCAGTGGGCTGCAGCGATGCAGTCGTCGAGGGCCCACCGGCAGCGTAGTAGCAAGATCGCGATGGCCGTAAGCGCGCTTCATGTGCTGTCCATTGCACGCTGCCGCTTGGCGGACCGTCTTGCTTCGCTTTTTGCCGCTTCGAGCCGACATCGCTCCTCGATGGACACGACGTTGTCGGGGCTAGTTTTGCCGAGCCGCTCAAAATAGAGTTGCTCGATGAACAGTGGCAGTGGCAGTTTCCACGGCTCCTGCTCATGGTTATCGATCTTGCCCAGCTTCGGCGGGTTCAACCCAAGCTCTCGGGCCATCTGTATCTGGCTGTGAGAAAGTGGCAGCGCCTTCGCGCATCGATCCAGGCTTGCATTTTCTGATTCGTCTTTTTGACTTTCTTCGACATACGCTATGCTAACCCTCGAGGGAAACAGATCCCCTTCATGAGACGAGCCGAGCGAGGCAAGCTCTGCTCTTTTTGGTTTCTACCCCAGTCGGATGGTATTTACAAGAATCAGAATGGACCGAATTCAGTCGAGTCGACCCGGCACAGACAAGCATGATGATCTAACATTCCTCTTGTGCTGATTTTGCGTCCACCCCTGTATGGCAAAGGTTCTTCATGATAATCGAACAGCAGATTTCTGCGCGTCGCGAAAGGGCCGAGGGAAGCATCGTGCGCATTCTGACCCGGCCGGAGGGGAACTGGTACGGCGATTATTCCGTGCGCTCGGCCAGCAACAAAACTTACCGGGTAGCGATGCGTGGACCGGGCCTCTTCGATAACTATTGTTCCTGTCCCGACTTCGCGGTTAACACATTGGGAACATGCAAGCACATCGAGGCTTTGCTGCTTCGGTTGCGACGGCGCCGCGGCAAGGCGCTCGACCGCGAGGTATTCAACCGCGCTCGGGCTTCGCTATCGCTTCACTACGGTGACACTCTGACTGTGCGGCTCAGGCTTCCCCTCTCCCCCTCGCCGGCGTTGCAGGCGCTGGCTCGGGCATACTTCGACGATCTTGGCTTACTGAAATCCTCCCGCTTGCGGGATTTCGGAACGCTCATGGACGAGCTCCGTAAAGCTGACGATCAAGCCGTTATCTACAGTGACGTTCTGAACTACGTCGACCGGGAAAATGAAATTGCCGAAGGGCGGGAGACGGAGAAAAAGCTGCTGGCGAAACACGGGCGCGGCCGTGATCCGCTTGCTGGCTTGCTCAAGACTTCTCTGCTCCCCTACCAAGTTCGAGGGGCCCTCTTCGCCGCCTGTCGAGGCCGCGTAATCCTAGCCGACGACATGGGATTGGGCAAGACCGTGCAGGCGCTGGCCGCCACCGAGCTGCTGCGCCGCCGCCGCGGCATACAGCGCGTGTTGGTCGTGGCGCCGGCGTCGGTCAAGTACCAGTGGAAGAAGGAAATCGAAAAGTTCACCAGCCTGGACGCGCAGGTCATCGAGGGCTTGTTACCTCAACGGCACAAGCAGTACGCTTCTCCGAAGTTTTTCAATCTCACCAACTACGAACTGGTTCTCAAGGACATCAAGTGCCTGCACGAACTCCAACCAGACCTCATCATCCTGGACGAAGCTCAGCGCATCCGGAACTGGACGACGGCCACGGCGCGGACCATCAAGCAGTTGAAAAGCCGCTACACCTTCGTGCTGACAGGTACCCCGCTGGAGAACAAATTGGAAGAGCTTTTTTCTGTGGTCGAATTTGTCGACGGGCGCCGGCTGGGCCCCGCCTTCCGCTTCCTCCAGGAACACCGGATGGAAGACGCGGAAGGGAAGTTGCTGGGTTATCGCGGCCTTGACCAAATTCACCGCCAATTGGAGCCCATCCTTCTTCGCCGCACTCGCAGGGAAGTATTAAAAGACCTTCCTCCTCGAACCGACCAGGTGTTTCATGTACCGCTGACAGAAAAGCAAGCAGAACCATACTGGGAACAGAACGAGATTCTAGGCCAGCTCATGGGCAAGTGGCAACGCCAAGGGTGGCTTTCGGAAATTGATCTGCGCCGCATCCTGTGCTGCCTCCAGAACATGCGCATGCTCTGCAACTCCACGTTCTTGTTCGACAAGCGCACGCACCACTCGCCCAAGCTGGACGAGTTCCGCGAGATCATTCGCGAACTGACGTTAGAGGAAAACCGCAAGGTTGTGGTTTTCAGCGAATACGAACGCATGACATTCTTGGCCGGAGAAGAACTGCGGAAAATGGGAATCGGATTCGTTTCGTTACATGGCGGCGTTCCCTCCCGTAAGCGGGGTGCACTGATCGAAGAATTTCAGAGCCAGCCTCACTGCCGGGTCTTCCTCTCCACCGATGCGGGCGGTGTAGGACTGAACCTGCAAGCGGCTTCGGCGGTCATCAACTTCGAGCCGCCCTGGAATCCAGCGCGTCTGGAGCAGCGCATCGGGCGTGTTCATCGCCTCGGACAGGCCAATCCCGTTCAGGTCATCCATCTGCTTACGGAAAAGACGATTGAAGAACGGGTATGGGAAACCCTACAACTGAAAAAATCGCTGTTTGCCGCCGTGTTTGACTCGCCCATTTCCGAGGTCAGCTTCGCAAAGCTCGGGCGCAAGAGCGTCCTGCAGCAGGTAAAAGAGATCTTCGCCAATCAGCCCGGAAGACCAAAGCCCATTATCGATACGCCTTCGCCGCAAGCAATCCGGGTTGGCGCGGCACCCTCCCCGGCACCAGCAGCACAGGGGGCCGTGGAGCCGATCCAGGCCGCCGAACAGGTCTCCACCAGTTCCACCCTCCCGGCTAACGGCGAGGACGGAGTTGGCCCAGTCGAAAGAGCCGCGGTTGGCTTGGCGAAGGCCGGGTTAGCATTCCTCCAGTCCATCGCCACGGAACTCAAGAACTGTTCCCCCACTGCCAGCGAGCAATCGCAAGCAGCCGTTTCTAGCCTGTTCTCGCGGCACCCGCAGACGAATCACCCAATGCTGGCGATTCCACTACCACAATCCTTCACGGTAGACCGAATCACGCGAGCGGTTACCCGATTCTTAAGCGCCCTGGAGGCTCCGGCGAAATGATCCACCTCACACTTTGCCCAGATTCCTGACCTTCCCTGGCTTCTCCGCTCCTCCGTTTTCCGGACTCTTACGAAGGCGATCGTAAAGCGAAACTGGCTCCGCGAAGCACATCTCTGAATGGCATAAGAATCCTCCAGGCAAGGGATTGTCAGAGGCTCCAATGACAACGCCATCGCACAACGATCGACGGTAGGGTTGGAGAAAATATAGTTACGGAATGTTGAGGGCAAGTTACGGTTTCATGAAAATATATCCACCGGTGACGGGAGAGAGGGACGACGGAGGTTGGAGTTCGGTCGGACGATATGGTCAGGCCTCCGGCAAAGCCCATGAGCGTGATGGTCAGCAAAACCAGCGGCGAGTCGGAGGAACGACCCAGTTCTCACGAAGACTCTTCAGCAGGTGCGGGAACTGCATTCTTTCGATTGCGGCTTTAATCCGCTAAGTGGGGTGAACTTCTGATTCCGACCTCAGCAGTCTATAATCAGGGATTGGCCGTGAGCCCGCACCCGTTTCTGTGCGCACCGGCTTGTGATTCATCCATCCTAAGGAGACTTTATGTCCGCACCCAGCCGTCGCCCGGAAATTCGCCGCCGCCGCACTCGCGCAGAAAAAATCACAAAGCTGCGAAAGCGCCTCGCCGCAGCCTCTGCTTCCACTGATAAAGACCGCCTCACCGCCAAGCTGAATCGCATCGGGTTGGTTTCTCCGGGTAACCCGTTGGTCAAGAGCGCGTAGAGCGGCTTCCCGGCTGCTGGAGTGCGCACAGAAGACGCGGCAAGACGCGTCTCTACCTAGAATTCCACCGTCACGAATCTCGCCGGGCTCTTCCCCACATTCGTCAATGTGTGGGTGTAGCCTCCCGGCAGCCATTTGACATCGCCGGACTTGAATTTTCCGGGCATCGGTCCCATTCCCTCGACGTCGCTCCGCAGATCAAGATCGCTGACCGCGACCAGCAGATGCGGGCCATCGTGATGGTGGCTGGGCACGATCGCACTTGGTTCAAGGTTGACCTCCGAGACGCGCACTCCATCTTTCACAAAAAGAATTTTGCTGCGCCCGCCCGGAAAAGTCTTCTCGCCACTTTCCTCCCGCCAATGCGATGGCGTCTGCCGCAATCTTTCATCCTGTATCAACTCAATCGTAGCGTTGCGAAACGGCTGCTCCCCGAGATTTTTGGCGACGTGGGCAAAGTTGTTCGCCACAAACCGTGCGTCGCCGTCGGCGAATTTAAGGTCCACGGGCGGCTTGCCTTCGACTTCGTTCGAGACGTGCGCATCGCCGAGGGTGACGAAAACATAGTCGTGGCCATGGCGATGCATGAGCGTCGAAGTGTGGGGCGCAACCTCGACCTTGAAGACGCGAACGTGTTCGTTTTCCAGGGCAAGGTGGTGTGAGGGCTCAGCGGTGATCTCGACTTCAGTCGTAGTCTGCGCGACTAGGAATGGAATCAGCAGGAAGAAGAACAGTGCGCGTTTCATGGCCGTGGATTGTAGCACTGGCCAGCCGAGGGCGGCTGTTTCTACGCCAACCTAGGCGGAGTACACAACCTTCCCGCCAACCATGGTCGCCACAACTTTCCCCGTCATCTGCCATCCATCAAACGGTGTGTTCTTCGATTTCGAGTGTGACTTGGCAGCGTCAAAGGTCCACTTCTTCTTCGGATCGAAAACCGTAACATCGGCGACCGAGGCGCGGACAAGCGACCCGCGTCCACGAAAATCGAAACACCGAGCCGGCCCGGCAGTGAAGAGTTCCACCACGCGAGCCAGCGGAATCCGCTTTTCGCGATGCAGCCTGGTGATCGCCAGCGCGAGCGCAGTTTCCAGCCCGGTGATGCCGAACGCGGCGCGCTCGAATTCCATCTCTTTTTCGTGGGCCGCGTGCGGAGCGTGATCGGTAGCGATGGCGTCCACGGTGCCGTCCGCGAGCGCGGCCAGGATGGCTTCGAGATCGGAAGCCGCGCGCAGCGGGGGATTCATCTTGTAGTTGCTGTCGTAGTCGCGCATGTCTTCGTCAGCCAGCGTGAAATGGTGCGGCGTAACTTCAAACGTCACACGCGCTTTTGCACGCTTGCCACGGCGCACACTCTTCAGCGCGTCCGCCGTCGAAAGATGAGCAACGTGCAGGCGGGCATTCGGAATGTGCATCGCCAGCTGCACGTCGCGCTCGACAATCGACGCCTCGGCAGCCGCCGTCATACCGCGCAACCCGAGACGGAACGATCGCGCGCCCGCGTGCATCGAGCAATTCTCCGTCATCCGCGTGTCTTCCGCATGTTGCACGACCGGAAAATTCAGCTCTCCGCCCAGAACCAGCGCCTCACGCATAATTGCGTCATCGAGGATGGGCTTGCCATCGTCAGTCACCGCGATGGCTCCGGCGCTGTGCAGCGCGCGAAAGTCGGTGAGCGTGACGCCCTTGCTCCCTCGCGTCGCCGCAGCGATCGTAAAAACGTTGACCACCGCGCCGCGTTCGGGCTGGCGCAGCCACTCGATCCACTCCACCGAATCGATAACCGGCTCCGTGTTGGGCATGGTACAGACAGAAGTGAATCCACCAGCAGCGGCAGCGGCCGTACCCGTCGCAATCGTTTCTTTGTGCGCCTGGCCGGGCTCGCGCAGGTGAACATGCAGATCGATGAAGCCCGGTGCAACAATGAGTCCGCGAGCGTCGAGTTTCTCATCCGCGCTGCCTTTGATCTTGTTGGGAGGAGCGACTTCGGCAACGTGGCCATCTTTCAACAGCACGTCCATGGGCGCGTCGATGCGCGCCGCCGGGTCGATGAGATGCCCGCCTTTAATGAGGAGCGAAGCACCGTGCTTGGTTCTGTCGTGAGCCATATCTCGAACTGAACCGCCTTACTTGAAAAGATCGTCGGATTTGTGTTCGCCAAACCAGGGCTGAAACCACACACCCTCGCGCCATGCAATATCGAGAGCATCCGCGTACTTTTGAGCTTCTTCCTGCGAAAACTGCGATTTATGGCATTCGATCGCGCGCCGATTCGCTTTCTGGTCCTGCTTACTGACAGCCACGCGCACTGTCAGGTAGAACGGATCGGTCGGGTGCCACGTGTCCCAAATCTTAGCCAGCGGTTCAGCCTGAGCCGGCGAAAAGCCGCCATAGTAGAACCGGATGCCGGGCGGCAGGGCCTCAATAACTTGCACGACCGCATCTGCGGTCAGGCGGTGATCGGGATGACCGTCGCCTCCTTCAGGTCCGCCGGTGATCACCACGTCTGGCTTCATATTGCCAATCACCTCGGCGAGCTTGTCTGCGAGCCTCTCGACGTTACGTCCTATAGGATTGGTGATCGCGCCCAATTCGCCGTCATTTGCCTCCAGAAAGATCGGTGCCTCAATGCCTAGCTCGCGGCAAGAGCACTCCGCCTCTGCGCGGCGCACCTTCGCCAGCGGCTCGCCCGCCGGGATGCCGGCGCGTTCGTTCGTTCCTTTCTCCCCCTTTGTTGCAATCGCCAGGTAGACCTTCGCCCCTTCCCGCGCATAGCGGGCAAGCACGGGGCCGGCTAGCGACTCATCGTCAGGATGGCCGAACACCGCCAGCATCACTCGGTGATGCGGCTGCTGAGCGAGAGCGCATGTGCTTGCCAGAAGAAGCATCGCGGCAACTCGTCTCATCGCATCTTTCCCATCGCCCGCGCCAGAATCGCCATGCGCATGGGCACGCCGTTGCGCACTTCCTCCAGGATGCGCGCCTGGGCGCCGTCGGCAACTTCGCTGGTCAGTTCCAGGCCACGAATGATCGGGCCGGGATGCATCACGATGGCATCCTTCTTCGCCATCTTCAACCGCGCCGGGGTCATCTGGTAGCGCGCGATGTATTCCGGGAGATCGATCTTCATCCCGGAAAGTCGCTCTTTCTGCACGCGCAGCAGCATGACCACATCGGTGCCGCGTAAGGCATCTTCAATATGGCGGGTGACGCGCACGCCGGGCGCGAGGGTCGTTGCGATGTCGGGCACCAGTTCCGGCGGACCGCAAAGAACAATCTTAACGCCGAATTTGCTCAGCAGGTGACAAGCCGACCGGGCCACGCGACTGTGAAAAATGTCGCCGACTATCGCGACCTGCAGACCTTTGAAAGTTTTCTTGTTGCGCAAAATTGTGTAGGCATCAAGCAGCGCCTGCGAGGGATGTTCGTGCAGTCCATCTCCGGCGTTAATGACGGGCACGTCGAGGTGTTGCGCCATCACGTAGGGCGCTCCGGCGTTGGGATGGCGGATGACGATGATGTCGGCGCCCACCGCGCGCACCGTGTATCCCGTGTCGAGCAACGATTCGCCTTTCTCGATGCTCGATCCGGCGGACTGGATGAGGACGGTGTGCGCGCCCAGCGATTTGGCCGCAATTTCAAACGAGCTCCGCGTGCGGGTGGAAGCCTCGTAGAAAAGAAGAAGCACCCGCTTGCCCTTGAGCAGGGGCCGCGGCTTGTCCGGATTCATGCGCCGGGCAAACTTCAAAAGTTTCAGGATCTCGGCTGCTTCCAGGTGCTCGATACCGAGCAGGGAACCGCGCGCTGGATTCATAGTTGTCTAAGCTAACGTTGTCTACTGCTTTTCCATCAGCAGGACTTTCTCCGCGTCATCGACCTCGCGAAGTTTAACTTCAATAATCTGGTTTTCCGTCGTCTGCACCGTTCGCCCGACGAAGGCGGCTTCAATCGGCAACTCGCGATGGCCGCGATCGATCAATACGCACAACTGCAAGCGCCGGGGACGGCCCGAGCGAAACAGCGCGTCCATGGCGGCACGGGTGGTGCGTCCGGTATAGAGCACGTCGTCAACCAGCACCACCGACTTATCCGTGATGGGGATTTCCAGTTCGGTTTTATGCACCACGGGCTTGGACCCGAGGGTGGATAGATCATCGCGATAGAGGGTAATGTCGAGCGTGCCGAGCAGCACCGGTTTCTTCTCGATGCGCTGAATAATTTTTGCCAGCCGCTCCGCCAGCGGAACGCCACGACGCCGGATGCCGACCAGCGCCAGATCTTCGACGCCATTATTTTTTTCCAGAATCTCATGCGCCAGCCGGATCAAGGTGCGTTCCACCTCGGACGCCGACATCAACTGCGCTTTCTGATGGATCTCAATGGGACGACCTGGCACGGGGGAATTCATAAACGCTGCATCATACGCGTGCGCAAAGATCAGAGCAAGGCCAGAACCCCCGAAAACCCGCGTCGCTGGTGATTGCAATTACACGCGGGTGTTGCGGGGCCGCAGAAACAGAGAGGCCAACGCACCGCCAGCGGAGGAGAGCACTACGGTAAAAATCATCCAGAAAAAGAAGGTGAGCGCCAGCCCCGCCGGCGTGAACAAGTTGTGGATGCTGGCTTGAATGTCAGGGTCTGCCGTATTGGCTCCGAACCTTTGAGCGACTTTCAAGATGGCATCGGTGTATTCCTGCTGGGCATGAAAGACAAAGATGCGGATGGTGATTAATAGGGCGTTGATGGCGAAGGCGACCACTCCCGCTGCTCCCCCAAGGCGCGACCCGAGAGCGGCAGGAAGTGCGAATCCATTTTCACGGCGATAGAAAAAAACAGCCAAGGCTCCGGTCAGCACGATGCCGAGAAATGGGATCATGCCGATGAAAACGCCGAGCACGCCGGCCTTGAGTGCGGCACGAACGGCAAGGCTCCTGTCCATGCTTCCGGACATTGTTTTCCCAGACAGCGGGCCAGGATAATCGGAATGTCCGGGTTGTTGAGGCGCCTTCGGAGAAAACTCGTCCGCCGCGGAATTCACGCCCACCGCAATTTCAGCATCCGGAACCGCAACCAGCACATGGATCTGCGGCGCGCGGCATTGCGGACAAAACGGCCGACCGTCCTCGACCGTGGTCCCACATTGTTGGCAGGGGTGTTCCACGTCTTTGAAGCTAGCGCACAACCAACCGGAGAGCAAGGCAGGGCATCGGGCGATCTGGGGATCGGGTCATTAGGGTGATCGGAAGTGCAGTCGGGGTTAAAGATGACCCGATGGCCCGATCACCCGATGCCTTCAGATCGTGTCGTCCTTGCCCGTGTGTGTGCGCACATAGACCAACGCAAAGCGGGTACCCTGGCTGTGGGGCTTCACGGCGACGATGTGCTGGTTCCCCTCGGTGCCCACCTTCAACTCCACCGAGTTTCCGCTGCCGTTGTTTCCACACGAGACCGGCTTCGAGCCTTCTTCCTTGCCGGGCGAGGATTCGACGTGACCGCCGCTCCACTCGCCCTTGCACTGGATGGTCTTGCCATATTTCTGCAGCTCTTTGTCGTAGTAGGCGATCACTTTGTCGGGAGCGTCGTCGGATTGAAACTCCGCGGCCACCACTTTCAATGAGAATCCCGGAATCGAAAGGTTTACATTGGCGCTCTTCTTGTCGTCGCTGTTGTCTTTCGGAGCGGGCTTGGCACCGGGATAGACCGTCAGGCCGGCGTCGCGGATATCGGCTTGCTCGCTGACGTGCAAATCACCCATCGGAGACTTGATGTCAACGTGAGTCTCACCATCCTTACTATTGTGCTTGTCGTTGGCGTTGATGCTGCAAGCGGGAAGAGCACAGAGAGCGGCAAACAACGCGCCAAAAGAAACCTTTAAGATAAAGCTACGGTTGAACATTTTACTGTTGAACATGGGAGAAACCTCCTGAGTTTGGCTGGGCGGGGCGTTCAAGACCCTCGCCTCGGGATGCGATGCCCGGAATGGTAACGGGCAGATGACCGCTGATCGGAATCTCGCCGAAGATCGCCTTCGCAGCTGCCGTTTCCGATACGGTTGCATTGGAGAACGCGCACAAATAATTTTCGATCGCGGGGAACTCCTGCACCACATAGGGATTGCCCATGGCAAGCACGACGGTGCGATCCGCGGCGCGATCGAGAATCGTGTTGAGCAATGATCCCGTGGCATTGTCCATGGCGACGGTATTCGTCAAACCTCCGCCGGCTGCGCGCATGGCCTTGCCTGCGACCGGAACCACATAGACCGCGGCGATCACGTGCTCCGCAGCTTCCACCGCTTCGACCACGGCTGGCTTCATGCCGGCGGCCGAGCGCGCATCCACGTAGATCACGCGGGCGTCAGGCACACGGGCTAGAATTTGGCGTTCGAGCATACGTCCGGAGTCGGTGCGCAGGTCGTCGGAAAAAATTACCGCCACCAGACGGTTGCTCACCTCTGTCAATGATTGATACGGAAGCGCGGCCTCAGTAGTTCCAGGAGAAGCTGCAAAAGACTGCAGCGGGATCACTTTCCCGTTGTCGCGGATCAGGGTAATGGCTTCGTCGGCAATGCGCTGGCCCACGGCCAGATTCTCCGGCTTCGCAATCTCGCTGGAAAGTTGGCCGGGGTCCGCCAGCCGCGCCTTGTTCAAGCCCAGAGAAGCCTTCAGTTCCAGAATCTTGCGCACGGATTGATCGAGCCTCGACCGGCTGATTTCGCCACTCTGCACTGCTTGCAGCACCGACCGGTAGCTGGCGTCGAGATTGGCGGGGATTATCAGCATGTCATTGCCGGCCTTGAAGGATTCGACCGCTGCCCGCCCAATATCCTTCGCGTACAGGCGCGTCAACCCAGCCATGTCGAGGGCGTCGGTTACGACGATTCCTTTGAACCCCATATCTTCCCTTAGGAGTCCGGTCACAATCGCCTTTGAAGTTGTGGCCACCCGGTTGGGCTCGGGATCGAGAGCGGGAACGGTTACGTGCGCCACCATCACCGCATCCACGCCGGCCTCGATGGCGCGCCGGAACGGCACGAGCTCAACCGCATCGAGGCGCGCACGGTCGCCCGTGACGTGAGCGATGCCAAGATGAGAGTCGGAAGCAGTGTCGCCGTGTCCAGGAAAATGTTTGGCCGTGGTCAACATGCCTCCTTCGTGAGCGCCGCGGATGTAAGCCGCCACAAAATCGCCCACCTGCTTCGGGTCCTCTCCGAACGACCGCGTGTTGATGATCGGATTCGCAGGGTTGGAATTCACGTCCGCATCGGGAAAGAAATTCCAATGTACCCCGACGGCCCTCGCTTCCAGCGCGGTGATGCGCCCAAAAGCTTGGGCATTTTCCGTGTTGCCGGTCGCTCCAAAGGCCATCGCATGGGGGAAGACAGTCGTGCCATTGAGGCGCATGGCCACTCCACGCTCGAAGTCTGCCGCGACAATGAGGGGCAGCTTCGACGATCTTTGCAGCCGGTTGAGCAGGTCGGCGGCCACATAGGGCTGGCTCTTGAGCAGGACGGGGCCATCCACCGGGACGCTCATCACCACCGATCCGACGTGGTATTTGCGGATGTTGTCGCGCAACTGAACAAAGACGGGATCGGCGTCATTCAGGAATTGCACTCTCACCCAGATCGAGAAGAGTTGACCGACTTTCTGTTCAGACGACATCCTACGCATCGTCTTGTCGACCCACCTCTGGCCGGCTTTGTCGACGTGGATGGGACCAGACTGCAGGAAACGGTCCTTGTCCTTGCCGTTGTCTTTGGCAAAGCAGAGCGCCGCGGCGAGCAGCAGCGTCATCAGCAGAAGATGTCGGAGCATGCCATCGACAATAGCAAAAACGGACGGAAACGTCCTCCGAATGCCTGAACTATTGGGTGCTTCTCCGGGCGCTCACGAACTCCCTCAAATTTCTTGTTTGATGATTGCCATGCCTTCCGCCTGGATAGCTGGATCATCGCCCAGCCCGGCCAGCCAATGCACATCTGGCTCTCGACGGAACCACGTGATCTGGCGCTTGGCATAGTTACGATGCGCCTGCTGCGCCGCCGTAAGCGTTGTCTCCCGATCCGCTTCGCCGCGCAAGAACTGGACCGCTTGCTTGTATCCCAGCGACGCGAGCGGGCGGGCTTGTTCGCCATATTTTTCTAAAAGCCTTTGCGTTTCGGCGATCAGTCCGTCGTCAAACATCTTCGCGGCGCGCTGGTTGATGCGGGCATAAAGAACTTCGCGCTCCGGATTGAGTCCGAGACGCAGAATGCGAAAGCCGTGCAGCGGTTCACGTCCCTGCTGCCAAAGGTCGGTCATGGGCTGGCGCGAGGCGAGACACACTTCAATCGCGCGGATCATCTTCGGCACGTCATTGGCGTGAATGCGGTTTGCTGACGAAACGTCGAGGCGCCGCAGGATGCGGTGCAAATGTTCGGTCCCGTACTTCTCAGCGCGGCCGCGCAGTTTGTTGCGCAGCTCTTCGGAGCGCCGCGGGCCATGAAAAAGTCCTTCCAGCAGCGCGCGAAGATACAGTCCGGTGCCTCCGCTGACGATGGGCAACTGTTTGCGTTCCTGAACCTCGCGCAGAACCTGCCGCGCCTGGCGCGCATATTCTCCCGCGCTGACATCGGCGAGCGGATCGACGCAATCGACCAGGTGATGCGGAACTTCGGCGCGCTCGGCCGCACTTGCCTTGGCCGTGCCGATTTCAAATTCGCGGTACATTGCGACTGAGTCGCAGTTGACGATTTCTCCGCCGAAGCGCCGCGCAATCGCCAGGGCCAACGCAGTCTTTCCGCTCGCCGTGGGACCAAGTACAACGACGACCAGCGGCTCGCGATGCGTCAACTTCAGCGCGCGCTCCAAGGAATGTACCGCCAGTAGCGAATAACGGTGAGAACGAGCAGAAGGACCGCCATCAGCAGCAATCCAGTAGCTTCGGCGGCGTAGATGGAATGGCGGTGCCGATGCTTGTCGTGACGATCGTGGTAGTCTGCCGGCTTCGGTGGAACGGGGGCGTTCACGCGGCTATTGTAGCCTTTTCCGGTCGTTAGTCGTTGGTCGATGGTTGCTAATGGTTGTTAGCAGACGTCATCCGGAAACATTCATCGCCAACGACTAACACCAACGACTGCCTCGCTGTAAACTACGGTCGCGCCGTCATGCCGATGCCTCCATCCAACCACGAAGCCAGGCTTCTGCGCTTTGGCGTCTTTGAAATCAACCTCGCTGCCGGAGAGCTGCGGAAGAACGGCGCTCGAATCCGACTTCAGGAGCAGCCCTTTCAAGTGCTCACTACCCTGCTGCAGAATGCCGGCCAAGTCGTCACGCGCGAAAACCTGCGCGAAACAATCTGGCCCGCCGATACCTTCGTCGATTTCGATCACAGCCTGAATACCGCGGTGAACAAGATTCGCGAGGCGCTCGGGGATTCCGCATCGAGCCCGCGCTTCGTCGAAACCCTGGCCCGCCGCGGGTATCGCTTCATCGCCCCCGTCGATACCGTCGCAGTCACAGCGCCAGCCCCGGCGCAGGGCAACGGCACGCGGGCGGAGGCGCCCGCGCCACACGGGCTTAATGATCCGGCAACTGCGCCCGCCATCGAGATCGCGCTGCATCCCGAGCTGCACGTGCCCGTCCCCCGGCGTGGAGTGGTGCGCGCTCTCTTCGCGCTGATTCAGGTGATGTATCTCATCTTTTACGTGAGCGGCCTCGCTCACCTGCACGATGCGGACCGCGTCGCCAGCAGCTTTCTCCCGGGCTGGAGGGCACTGTTCATCGTCGGTGCAGTGTTGGTGACGGGAGCGGTGGGAATTCCGCTGCGATTCTATTTGCTGTCCGCGGTCGCCTTCGATTTCCGCAAACTGGGCACGACGTTTGCGCGCCTCTTCCCATTCGTTCTTGCCCTGGATCTGTTCTGGGCCATCGCGCCATTCCTGCTGCTGCCACAGATCGGCGTGGGCTTGGCGTTCGCCGCGATGGCCGCTTTGCTTTATGTTCCCTTTTCGGAGAGAACTCTGGTCCGCTTGGCCTATCCGCTGGCGAGCTGAAACGGGCGAGGCGGAAGATAGTTTATTCACTTCCGCCTCGAATGCGAACCAGGCTTTGGGTTTAGCCGCCGGCGACGATGATCGGTGCCTTGCAGGTACCCCCGTGGATTCCAAGAAAGTAGATGGCCGCTAGCTGTTGCTGGAGGCCTCCCGCGGAGCCGCGTATAAGCCAACTCGGAGAGCCTGGAGTGATCTCGGTTTTGACCGAACGTGGATTTTGTGGATCTTTGTCGTGGCATTCGCTCGGATCATTGGGAAAATCCACGAACAAGTTTAAGTTCAGGAGTTTGGTTAAATCGCGGAATGCTTCCCGTGGGTGCGTATTGCATTTGTCGGCCGGATCGGGATCATGCGCCGGTTCGATTACAAAATTTACGGTCGGGGTTTCGACCTGGAGCAAGAGTGGATTGAAGGAGCCGATATCGGGAGCACCCGCGAGGGAAAATCCGGTGAGCGTCGAGACGCTATAGCGGAGGGAGACGGACGTGACGTAATCTTTTTCCGTGGAAGCATCGGGAGGATAGACGGAGCCGGCGCGGCTGCGATAGCGGGTGGCTGCCACGTACGCCTCCGGCTTGGGAAGCCGTATGGCGTACCGCTCCAACTTGTTGTCGAGAACGTGCTGAACACTCTGGGGGTCGATTTTCGCCTGCAAGATGTTGGGATCTACCGTGCCAGTCGCGGGTCCAGTGCGAGCCGGAAGCGAGAGATCGTAAATCCCCGACGCCAGTGTTTTGTCGGAAGACTGCACGACTAGATCTTTATGGCTCTTGGTTTTCGGCGCGAGAGCGATGACGATGTTCGCGTCCTTTGGGTCGGGAGCGAAGGCCCAGGGACCTTCGAATATTACATATACTTGCCGCGTCGTTTGAATGGCTTGTTGGGTCGCGACTGGCGTCTCCTTGGTCCCATTACTGGCCTGGTTACACGCAACCGTGATCAGGGTGGCCAGGAAAACGCTGACAAGCACAACCAGTGAACTGCGGGAGTGGCGTAGGTTTGTCATCGAGGCCTCGGTTCTGCCGTGGAGATTTTCATGGACGTCCATAAGCCGCAAACGCCGCCCAGTAGTACGGGTGCGCGGTCTGCGGGTCTGACAACAACTTTTGCGAGGTCAGGCGGGTGGCCGCGGGTACCGGCTGCCCGGAAAGCAAGGAGCGATAAAAATACTCCATCGATGCCCTGGCCTCAACCGAGTCCACCGCCCAGCGGCTGGCGACCACGTGGGGCACGCCGGAAGTCTGGAGTGCTTCGGCGACGCTGTCGAATCCGCGAGACCCTGCTTCCCCGGAGTCGGTGCTGCAGGCTGCCAGAACGGCCAGTTGCAAATTCGGCAAACGAAGATTGCGTACAGCGTTCGCGTCCAGAAGAACGGGGGCTCCAGTTCGCACGTCTTTGCCCTCGAGCATTAATCCTGTGCGGCTCGAGGTGGTGATGGCGTGCCCGGCAAAATGAAACACCGCGGCTGCGGGCAACGCGCTCGCGACTGCACTCATGGTTGCTTCCGGGCCCCTGAGGACGCGCGGGGAATAAAAGCCGCTAGCCACCGTGTCCGCTCCAGCAGAAAGGTTTGGGATGGCAAACAGACCTGTTTCCGACGACGAAGCGGCGCTGCTTACTACCAGGGCGGGCAAGTCGGGCGAAATTGCAGTATCGGGGTGCATACGCGCTTCCGCATAGGGCCCGGATGAGTGGACGATGGGCGCGCGCTCGACCAGGTAATGGGCGCTTGCGTCCATCAGGACTTCGAAGGGCAGTCTGGCTAGAAACCCTTCGGCCTCGATCACCAGCGTGCGCTTTGGATCCAGTCGCTGCTCGACCGGAGCAACGAGCAGCGAATATAAAACCTGACTATCCCGTCGCAGCGCGCTCAGCTCCGAGCTGGGTTCCGAACAGAGGGCATAAAAATTGGTTGCCAGTTCCTCCAGTTCCTGAGGCGATTTCGGAATCCACTTTGCGCTTATGCCCCGGTCATCATAGGCCCAAATCGCGAGGCCATCGGGGAGCACTCCATAAGCCAGTACGGTCTGGTTGGAAAGAAGAGGTAGTCGAGCCGGCAGCCGCGCCGGATCGGACAGCGATGGCAATTGCTCAGGAGCGGCCTTCGATGTACCGCGCCCACGGATGCCAGCACGCTGCGGCGCACCCAGGTACCACTCAAACACATCGAGCGATTCCAGTTCACGCCCCTGAACCAGTTCGGCTTCGGCGAGGCCCAGATATACCGGGGCCGCGTCTTTGCTCCATCTGGTTCGGTCCGCCTCGGAAGTCAGGGACGCCAAATTTCTCTCGGCCAAGCGCAACGCCGCCTGGAAAGCCTGCTCCGCCTCGTTTGCATGATGACTGCGGAGCTGCACTTCGCCCAAGGTGGAATAGAAAATCTGTGCCAGATAGTCGTTGGAAAGTTGCCGGACTTCATTCTGGACGCGAGTCAAACGGGACAGAGCCTCATCGAACGCACTCTGACGCGCCTCCAACTGAGCGGTTATGATTTCGCTCTCGAGGCGGTCGGCACGAGTGGCTTCGGTCTGCGGGGCGAGAGCATAGAGCCGGGCGGCTTCCGCGGACTCATGTTCGGCCACCTCGGGTTCATGGGCCCCGTTTGCCGCCTCCGCCAGGTTGCTATGGGCCCCGGCCCGCAACAGCAGATCTTCGTCGGCATCGATCAAGGACGCAGCTTCACGCCAGAGCGCCAACTGCAGATTGGACTGACCTGCTGCCTCGGCGGCAAAAGCCCCTTGGCCGTAAAAGTTGTAGCCTTGCATGACCGGGACTCGCCCCGGCCAGTAGCGTTCCAGGCCGGCGCAAACGAGCTTCCAGCCACCGGCCCGGTCACCGGTGTTGAATTCACTGTCCGCAAGAAATCCCAGGGCCCGCAGATAAAGGACGTCGTAACCAGCCTGCTGCGCGCGGCCCAGAGCGCGGCGTGCAGCCTTTCCGTGGGTGCCGAGATCGCCCATCAGCGCGGAACAGACGCTCTCCTCCAATCCCAGCTGAATCTGAACCCAGGGATACGCATAACGCTTTGACTCCGCTCCCGCAGCTATCGACCGACGGCGGCATTCTTCGCTGCGGCGCGAGATCTGGGCGGCGAATGTCTGTTCGAATTCCGCGCGCAGCGCTCCCGCCGTGTTACGGGAAGCACGAAATAACTTTTCGGCGAGATCAGCCTGTTGGCGAGAGTCATCGTACTCACCGGCGGCGTTGGCTTCGGCTGCGAGGGAGAGGGCTCTTGCTGCGTGCGTAAAATTAGGTGCTGAGGAACCATGGAGAAGATCAGACAGCCAGCGGTCGCCGTGCTGCTGGCTGGTCAGGTCTGCCAAAAAAAAAAGCGCCTGCGCGGCGCTCGGATCAGCATTCGCTCCGGTTTCAGGAAAAGCCTGAGGCAACCAGGAGTGCACGGCTTCGTGCAGATATTCCTCGATGCGCTGATCGACGTCGGCACTAAGGCTCGATCTGGCGTTGGTGGCGGCGGCAGCCACCTGAGCGGGAGACAGCAGCGGCGTCGCCTTGCTCTCGTGCCGTTTCAACTTTTCGCGCACGGCATTAGCGCGGTTGCGGGCTTCTTCCACCCACTGTGAGCCCGGATCCACGCGCAGGTAATGCTCCCAGTCATCGAGCGCTTGTTGGTAAAGGAACTGATGTTCCGAGACGATGGCACGATTAAAGAGCGCAACTGGATCGTCTGGATGCAGCTTCAGGGCCTGACTTAGGTATTCGTAAGAGACGCCGAAATCTTCCTTGCGGTCTTCCTGCTGGGCGCGCTGGAAGTAGGCGGTGGCGAGATCGGTGAGGAGCGCCGGCGAATGCGGGTCCAATTCCAAGGCGCGGCGCAAATCCTGCACGGCCGCATCGTACTTACCTTCCAGCACGTCCGCCTTTGCCTTCGCCTGGAGCCATAAAGGATCGGTCGGATGGAGTTCGAGTTGGCTGGCAATCAGGGCTTCCGCTTTTAACAGCGCCGCCGGACGGCTGGTAAAGGAGGCTGCCGGTCCTAGCGACACACGGAGAGGCGCGTAATCGGCGCCTGCGATCCTGAGTTCCAGGGTGCGCTTCTCGGTGTAAGCGCGGGCTAGGAGCTGGCCGGCGGCTGCCGGCTGGTTCCGATCGTCATTGTAATTGCGATGAACGACAACCCACGATCCCACGGCGACCACTGCTAGAAGAGATGCTCCTGCCGTTGCGAGACGACCGCCCAGACGCGGAACGGCCAGCAACTTCTGCCACCAGGGTAGAGATTCCGTATCTGGCCGCGGCTGCGATTTGCCACTGATGCGCTGGGCCAGTTTCTGCTGCCACTCCGCACGCGCGCTCTCGATGGTCGCGATATGCTTGCGCTCCGCCTCGGTCACCTCTCCGTGGAGATTGGACAATTCAGCGACCGCTTCGCGCAGCAGCGGACCACAGTAATCACAGCGGCTGGCATGTTCAATGTAGGGAAGCGTCTGGTCGGGCGGGGTCAGGCCACCGGCAACCTCACGCCACACCGCCGGGCCCGGACAATCGCGCTGGTGCGGCGCAGACTCGGCCGTTCCCATGCCCTTCAGTTGGCGATCCAGCAACGCCAGACCCTCAAATTGCTCCCGGCAAGTCGGACAGGCGGCGAGATGAGGGTGAACATTCGCCACGGTAACGGATTCCGGATACCGGCGGGATTCCTCAAGCAACTTCGCCAGTTCCGGATTTCCCATATGCTCGATGGAATTTCCCTGCAAAACATTTCCTTCCAAAAACCTAAGTCCCCAATCTCTTAAAACGATTTTGCCGATTGAGAACATTCACTTCGCGGTGTGGCGTGGAATTCGTAATATGACCGCGAATCATAATCGCGAGGCGCATGAGCACGCTTTCCACGCCCTCTGTAGTCAGTCCGATGGAGGGGATGGCTGCGATCTCACTGGCGGTCAGTCCTTGGCGGTGACGAAGCCAAAAAATGATGCGCTTTTTTTCCTGATCTTTCCCAGCCGTAACCTGTCTGAGGATCTTCTCGACTCGCTCGAGCTGAAGACGGCGGCTCACCGCCTCGAAGCTGTCGGCACCGGGCGCTCTTGGCTCCAGTTGGACTGGCTCCATGATCGCGTCGGTCAGGCCCGCGCCCCGCTTTGCGGCCAGTGCCGACTTGAAATGATCGTGGACGACATTCGCCGCGACCACCTTCAGGAATCCGTAAATGGAATCTTCGTGGCGAGGCTGGAACGACCGCAGTAAGCGGCTATCGTTCTCGCAGAGCTTCAGGTAGGTATCCTGGATCAGGTCGTCGAGTTGCGGGCGTGACGGCTCGCCCCAGTGGCGGGCGGTCCTCAGAACTGCGGCGGCGATGACGCCGTGAAATCGGCCGATGAACTCTGTCCACGCTCCCTCGTCTTTCGAGCCAGCGCAGGCTTTTACCAATTCTGACGACGAGAACTTCGCGTAGTGCGCCACGGGTCCACTCCGGCTTGGGCGGATTTTACAACAGTCTGGCGACCAGGGTCGTGAAAAGATTGTAGGCTTGCCGAAAGCGTAAAAAGGCACACCTCGGGCTCTGAAGCGCGAACATATTTTCAGCGACCTAAGGGCGCCAGTAAACTCGTGCCCTTCCCAAAACCCTTTTGAATCAGGGTTTTGCTGCAGCGGCTAGGCCAGCAGTTTCGCCGCTTCCTTGGCATAGTAGGTCAGAATGATACTCGCACCCGCGCGGCGAATGCAGAGCAGCGACTCCATCATCACGCGGTCGCGGTCGATCCACTGGTTTCGGGCCGCGGCCTCGATCATCGCGTACTCGCCGGAGACCTGATACGCCGCCAGCGGCAGGTCGAAACGGTTGCGGGCCGCGACGATCACATCGAGGTAGGGCATGGCCGGCTTCACCATGATCATGTCGGCGCCCTCTTCAATATCTAGCTCGATCTCCCGCATGGCCTCGCGAATGTTCGCGGGGTCCATCTGGTAGGAGCGGCGATCGCCGAACTGCGGCGCTGAATCCGCCGCCTCGCGGAACGGTCCATAGAACCCGGAAGAGAACTTGGCCGCGTAGGAAAGAATCGGCGTATTTCCGAATCCAGCCTTGTCGAGCGCCTCGCGAATCGCTCCGACGCGGCCATCCATCATATCGGACGGCGCGATGATGTCCACGCCGGACCGCGCCAGCGAAACCGACGTGCGCGCCAGTAACTCCAGGCTTGCGTCGTTCACGATCTCGTACTCTGCCGTAGCCGGTGGCGCCGTTGCGGCCGCACCCAGCGATTGCGGTCCCGTTTTCGCGTTCACCTTCACTATGCCGCAATGCCCATGCGACATGTACTCGCAGAGGCACACATCGCCCATCACCACCACGTCTCGTACTTCACTCTTGATAGCGCGCGCCGCCTTCTGTACGATGCCATCCTCTGCCCACGCACCCGTGGCTACTTCATCTTTTTTTTCCGGCAGCCCGAACAGGATGATCGACAACACTCCCAGCGCACGCGTCTCGCGCACTTCCTTCACTGCCTCGTCTACCGAAAGATTGAAGACCCCAGGCATCGAGCGTACTTCTTTCCGGATGCCCGTTCCGGGACAAATGAATAGTGGGTACACCAGAGATTCGGGCGTAAGCTGGGTTTCGCGAACCAGGGCACGCAGGGTTTCAGTGCGCCGCAAACGGCGCAGGCGGGTAGCGGGGAATGCCATGACAGGAATTCTAGCAGCAGGGGCCGGCAGCGATCGAATGTTACCGCAGTAACCTCTGGTAACCAGCCCGTGATCTAAACATCTGGTGGCGAACGTCATATGATGCAAAGGGTGTCTGGGCGCCACATCTCGTCGCTCCTGTTCGGAGTTGGTCTACTGCTGACGTTTGCTGTGGCTCCCGCAGTGTTTCCCAACCCTTTCTTTCGTGTGGTCATGGGAGATATGGCGCCACTGCTGTTGATCACGACTGCCGCGATCCTCGCCGCCAGAAACGCCATCGACAGCCGCGGGCATACACGCCTGTTCTGGAGTCTTATGACGGCGGGCATGGCCATGTGGTGGTTCAACCAGGCAGGCTGGGTATGGTTTGAAGTGGTGGTTCGCAAGCCGGTGCCCGACCCCTTTCAGGGAGATATCGTCTTGTTCCTGCACGTTGTCCCCATGATGGCGGCCGTGGCCATCCGCCCCCATCAGGCCGATGATCGCGAAGGGATGTTGCCAAGCGCGCTGAATGTCCTCATCCTGCTGGTGTGGTGGGTCGTGGTCTACGCCTTCTTCGTTTTTCCGGAGGAATACATCGTCACCAATGTCCCGGTGTACGGCCTGCGGTGGGATTTCCTGTATTTCATCGAAGGAGTGCTATTGATTAGCGCGTCCGCGTCGGCGTACTTCGGTAGCTCCGGAGCGTGGCGCGAACTCTACCGCAATATTTTCCTCGCCAGCGTACTCTACACATTTTCCTCGGAAGCCATCAATGCCGCCATCATGCGCGGCACCTACCAGAGTGGCGGAATCTACGACATCCCGTTTCTCGCCGCGGTGTTGGGGTTCCTTTGGGTCTCGATCGCGGGGCGGCGCTGTCTTCGCGATACCGAGATGACACCATCGATCACGCTTACCAGTCGACCGGTGGCTCCTCACCTGGCGAAACTCGCCCTGCTCTCTCTGCCGCTGATGGGATATTGGGCACTGTTCCTGAGCCACGACCAGCCTCATTTGCGCCAGATCCGTTTTGGGGTGGCCATGGGCGGTGTGGCCCTCCTGGCCTTTGTCGTTTTCCTTAAGCAACACCTGCTGGACCAGAAGCTTCTCCAACTGCTCAAGCATTCGCGTGACGGCTTCGACAATCTCCAACGACTGCAGGGAAGAGTGATCCAACAAGCCAAGCTGGCGTCGCTCGGAGAACTGGTCGCGCTCGCCGCCAGCGAACTGGAATTCCCACTCTCGACTATCCTAAGTAACTCCGAACACATGGCCGCCAACAGCAGCCTCAGCCGCGAGCAACTCTCCAACGCGCAGAAAATCGGCCAGCAGGCCAGGCGCACTCGCGAACTCGTCAGCGATCTGCTCAGCTTCGCCCAGCAGACTCCGGGAGAAAAAGGTCCTCTCGAACTGAAACCTCTCTTGCAGCGCGCGGTTCAGATGGAAGGATTCAAGCTCGATAGCAAGAAGATCAGCCTGACTGTGGAAAGCAACGATCCGTTGCCTCGCGTGCTCGGCAACCCCAACCAGCTCTTGCAGGCCTTTCTTCAGATCGTTGAGAACGCCGTGGACGCATTACAGGAAGTCGGCGGCGGGCGTCTCCAGGTCTCTCTCTGGCGCGAAGGCAACGAAGTGGTGGTGCAGTTCGCCGACTCCGGTCCCGGCTTGCGCGATCCCGAGCGCGTCTTCGATCCTTTCTACACCACCAAGCCGGTGGGCAAAGGCACCGGTCTCGGACTCAGCGCCACTTACGGCGTAGTCCAGGATCACAAAGGACAAATCACCTGCTACAACCGGCCCGAGGGTGGAGCGTCTTTTGAAATTCGGCTGCCCGTGCTCAAAGCCACCACCCCACTTGCCGAAGCCGCCCGCGCCTGAGACTGTTGAAAAAAACTTCGACCAGCCGGGCGGAAGAGATTCCGGTAGGACCTACTTACGCTAGGGCCATCTACGCGATGACGATTGACACTCCGAACGGGATCTCCAGTTCCGGAAATCCCATCTGCTCGGCGACGTGCGCCAGCAGCGGATAATTCTCCTCGAAACGCTTCGCGAAGCCTCCAGTATGAATTGGGTTAGAGCGGCCGTGGATTCAAGAGGCGCTCGACGCGCTCGGGTTCGCCCGCAATGACCCTTAAATAGGCTCGCGTTGGTTGATCCGGTTCCGCGCGGCCTTGCTCCCAGTCCCGGAGAGTGCCAAGAGGAATGTGGTAGCGGGCAGCGAACTCCTCTTGCGTCAATGCTAAGGCGCGGCGAATGATTTTCGCCTGCGGCGTCCGCTTCATCCGCTTAAGATCGTCCTGGGTCAGCGGTTGCGCGTCGCTGTCGGCACGAGCAGCCGCCTCGATGGCCTCGGGCGTCATGGGCCTAAGCGTTTTTCTGGAAGTAGTCGTCTTGCTCATATTGTGTTGCCCTTCGGGCGGAAATAATGCGGATGCGCTCCTCGCGTTCGGTATAGGCTACAAACAACAAGAAGTTTTCCTCGGTCATGCCGATAATGACAAAACGCTCTTCGCCGTAGTCCGCACGATCATCGTGACGCTCGATGGCAAACGGGTCCTTAAACACCGTCTTCGCCAAATCGAAGCTCACGCCATGTATGCACAAGTTAGCTTCGGCCTTGGCGTTGTGCCATTCAAATTCCAGTTTCATAATACTACGGGGAATCAGTAGTTCAGTCAACTACCCGGCGGGATTTGAGCCGGGAGAAGCGTTACGTTTTCTCTATTATCCGCCACTCGCTACAATCGCATCCGCCACTCGAGCCGCCTCCACTGCAAATCGCACGTCGTGCGTTCGAATGATGTGCGCGCCTTTCAAGATCAAACATGTTTCCGCGGCCAGCGTCCCGTAAAGCCGCTCGGCGACCTCCGCATCCTTGCCTTCGTGCGCCAGCGTCCGTCCGATAAATGATTTCCGTGACACTCCTGCCAGCAGCGGAAAGCCCATTTGCTGGAGCTCGCCGAAGTGCGCCAGCAGTGGATAGTTTTCCTCGAAGCGCTTTCCGAATCCGAATCCGGGATCAAGCACCAGGCGGTCGCGCTTGATTCCCGCGAGAGTCGCTGTCTCCGCCCACTGTCGCAGCTCTCGCTTCACGATCAGCGCCGGATCACCGATCGGCGGCAGAGAGTGCCATTCCTCCGGCCGCCCCCGCGTGTGCATCAGCACCGCTCCCACTTTGAGTTCGGCCAGCGTTTTCGCCATCTTCGGATCCCATCGGAATCCGCTGACATCGTTCACAACCTCGGCCCCGAGCTCCACCGCCGCCCGCGCTACGCTCGCCTTGTAGGTATCGACGCTTACTACAGCATCGGGCCGCCGACGCTTCAGATCGCGGATCACGGGCAACACCCGTCTCCGCTCTTCTTCTTCGGACACAGGTTCCTTGGAACCGCCCGCGACCGATACTCCCGGGCGCGTCGACTCCCCTCCCACGTCAACGATGGTCGCGCCTTCATCCAGTAACTGCTCGGCACGGATCACGGCCTTCTCGGCATCGATGTAGAGTCCACCGTCGGAAAACGAGTCGGGAGTTACATTCACGACGCCCATGATCAGTGTGCGCCGCCCCAACTCAAGCACTCTGGAACCCACGTTCCACTGAAAGATTGCGCGCATGTTGTTGCCATTCTAGTGGAGCGACGGGCGTCTCGCCCGTCAGGACTTGGGCGGCCGGGCGGGGACGCCCGGCTCTCCACGAAAGAAATACGGGGGCGCAGCACTAGAACGAGCCTATTTTTCTGGGTGTTACAATCCACTCAATGCATCGCCGGCGATCAGTTGCGCGTCTGCTCCCCATCGTCCTTCTGCTGGTCACACCACTGCTGGCCGCACCCGTTAAACCGTTAGCGGATCGCGTTGCCGATGTACTCAGAGCCTCCGATCTCGCCCGTGGCTTCTGGGGAATCGAAGTAGTTTCTGTTTCGACGGGCAAGACTTTGTACTCGCAAAACGCCGATAAGCTCTTCACGCCCGCCTCGAACACCAAGCTCTTCACCACCGCCGCCGCGCTCGCGCTGATCGGCCCCGATTACAAGTTTCGCACCACCGTCGAAACCACGGGCACTCTCGATCGCTACGGCCGACTCAACGGAGATCTCGTCCTGGTTGGCCACGGTGATCCGAATCTCTCTGGACGCGAGCTCCCCTACGATCTCCGCACCCAGCGCAACGACGACCCCATTCAAGCGCTCGAAGCGCTCGCCGACGCGCTCGTGCAGAAGGGCGTGAAATTCATCGACGGCGACATCGTCGCCGACGATTCCTATTTCGCCTTCGAACGCTACGGCGAAGGTTGGAGCCAGGACGACCTCGTCTGGGCCGACGGCGCTCCCGTCTCCGCCCTCACCGTTAACGACAACGTAGTCTTTGTCAACATCCTGCCCGCCGACCGCCCCGGTGAAAAAGCCTTCGTCAGCGTCAAGCCCTTCGCGGATTACTACCGCCTCGACAATCGCATCATCACTACCCCTGCCGGCACGGGACGCAAGTTCTTCGTCAATCGTGAGCCCGGTTCCACCGTTCTAACGCTCTGGGGCAACATGCCGCTCAACGACGCCGGGGCCAACGAAGCGCTTGCCATTGAAGATCCCGCCGAGTTTGCCGCTGGACTTTTCCGCCAGTTACTCGAGAAACGCGGCATCGTAATTTACGGGCATCAGCGCACCCGCCACACCGAACTCGCGACTCTTTCCACTTTCAGCGTGACTGCCGTCGCGCCGTCGCGCGGCGGCAGCGATGGCCAGTCGCGTCCCCTGAAAACCGATCAGCCCATCGCGCTTGCAAGTTACGAGTCCAAGCCCCTGCTGCAGGATATTCGCGTAATCAACAAAGTCAGCCAGAATCTTCATGCCGAAATCCTGCTGCGACTTTTGGGACGCGAGCGCGGCAACGCCGGAACGGTTGAAGGCGGCCTCGAGGTTCTCCGCGGATTTCTGACTCAGGCCGGGATCGCCAACGACCAGTACGTTTTTTACGACGGCTCCGGACTCTCCCGCCAGAACCTGGTAACTCCCCACGCCATTGTTCAGCTACTGCGTTATTGCTCGACGCAATCGTGGGGCGCGGACTTCAAAGCGACCTTCCCGATCTCTGGCGTTGACGGTTCGCTCACCGACCGATTTAACTCTCCCCTCCTGCAAAACCGCATTATGGCCAAGACCGGGTCGCTAGGCGGCGTGAAGGCGCTCTCCGGATACACCACCAGCAATGCCGGACAAGTGGTCGTCTTTTCAATCCTCTCCAATAACTTCAATCTTCCCGCCAAGCGAGTTACCGATGCGATCGATCAACTGGTGCAGGCGATTGTGGAGGATGCTTCCGCGGGACGATAAGGGAGGGCTGAAATGCTCGCTTCCAGCAACATAATCGGATTCGTTCCTACCAAAGATTCCGCGAGAGCAAGAGGCTTTTACGAAGACAAACTAGGGTTTCAATTCATCAGCGACGACATGTTTGCCCTGGTCATGCGAGCCGGTGAAACCATGATCCGTATTGCGAAGGCCAAGGATTTCACTCCGGCACCGTACACCGTGCTCGGCTGGGAAGTTTCCAGTATCGAGGAAGTCGTCGTCTGGCTTCAGAAGCGAGGGGTCGAATTTGAGAAGTACCCCTTCGTGCAGGATAAAGAACTAGGAATCTGGACCGCGCCCACCGGCGACAAGGTTGCCTGGTTCAAAGACCCCGACGGGAATGTGCTTTCTGTTAGCCAACATAAGACCACTCACACGTGCTGAGTTCGTTATTGCGGCGCTCTCCCGAGAACAGGGTAACAGTGCGGTGAACTCGACTCTGAAAAATGCTTCAATACGCCACTGATTGCTAGGGCATTCTTCATCCAAGAATCCCCATCTTCCTCCCCACGCGCTGCAGCACCTCGATCGCCTGCTGCAGTTCTGCTTTGGTGTGCGTGGCCGTCATGATGGTTCTTATCCGCGCTTTGCCTTCGGGGACGGTGGGGAAGGCGATGCCGGTTCCAAGCACGCCTTCTTTAAACAGCTCACGGGAAAAATCCATGGTCAGGCGTCCGTCGCCAATGATGATCGGCGTGATCGGCGTTTCGCTCGCGGGAGTTGTTTGGCCGCCGATGTTGAAGCCGAGCAGGCCAAGTTCTTTCTTCCAGAATCGCGTATTCGCCCAGAGCTGCTCCATCCACTGCGGCTCGGTTTCCAGAACATCGAAAGCCGCAATGCAGGTGGCCGCGACCGACGGCGGATGCGATGTCGAAAACAGGAACGGCCGCGCGCGGTGATACAAGAAATCGATCAAATCGCGCGTGCCGCAGACGTATCCACCGAGAGCGCCGATCGCCTTCGACAAGGTGCCGACCTGAATATCGACGCGCCCGTGCATCCCAAAATGATCGATCGTTCCTCGTCCGTTGCGCCCGAGCACGCCGGAAGAGTGCGCGTCGTCCACCATCATGATCGCGCCGTATTTCTCGGCCGCCTCGCACAGTCCGGGCAGCGGGCTGATGTCGCCGTCCATCGAGAACACGCCGTCGGAGATCAGCAGTTTCTTTCCCGGCTCGTTCTTGACGCTGGCGAGTTGTTCTTCGGCGTGGGCAACGTCTTTGTGACGGAAAACGAGAATCTTCGCCCGCGAAAGACGGCAGCCATCGATGATCGAAGCGTGATTGAGCTCGTCGGAGATGATGAAGTCTTCCTTACCCAGAAACGCCGAAACCGTTCCCGCGTTAGCCGTGAATCCCGATTGGAAAACCACGCAGGCCTCGACGTTCTTGAAGCGCGCGATCTTCTCTTCCAGTTCCATGTGGATTCTCATCGTGCCCGCGATGGTGCGCACAGCGCCTGATCCAACGCCATACTTGCGTGTAGCTGCAAGCGCCGCTTCGCGCAGTTTGGGATGCGTCGTGAACCCGAGGTAATTGTTCGAGGCAAGGTTGATGACCTGCTTGCCGTCGAAGGTACAGACCGCCGCCTGTTCGTCATCGAGGACGCGCAGCTTGAAGTGCGTGCCCTTGGCCTTGAGTTCGTCGAGTTGATCGGTCAGGAACGAAAGTGGATTAGTGCGCGTAGCAGTTGGCATGGGCCGTACCTCGGATCGCTGATTGACATTACCGAATCAGCGCGGGGCATAAACAGTCTACAACTCAACTCAAGAATTCGCCGCGCGGCGAGGGCGATGTAATGGGATTTCTTGCGACAGCCATGCGGGCGAGGACTCTTAGATCACTAGGTAGACTCTTTGTGCAGTCCTTGGATGAAGGCATCTACGTCGAACGGGAAGCCCGACTGCGGAACTCCGGTTTCCATCCATTTGAGCGGTATTGTTGCAGCGACCCTAAATACCGCTTCGTCGAAGGACCCGCCTCGTTTCCAAGCAGCCAATATCTTTCCCGGGGTTATCTCCAAGAGCTGAAGCATCGCCGAACGGTAGGTAACTGCGCGAATGTCGGCGCCGGGGCTGCAAGTCCTCTCCAGTATTGATATGTCAACACCGACCTGTCCTCCGGGGTGGGGCGACTTGAGGTCTCGATGAATCGTCCACACAGACTTAATGTCGGCCCCGTCGACGGTAGGAACGAGTTCCCCCGGGTTTCCGCCTGGCCAAAAATGAGTCGCGGCCACACGCCCTCCTTCAATCAGCAGATCCACGCCTATGGAACGCCTATGCGAAACAATATCAAGGACGATTATAGCGAGAATTTCCGCAGGTGGTGACGCTCATAAAGAGTCGTGGTTCTTCGTCTGGGCCAACGCCGCGATCGTTCCCCGGATCGCGCGCAGGTAGTCCGCGGGCGCGATCAGAATCTGCAATCCGCGAACGCCCGCCGAAATAGAAACCACATCGAACAGCTCGATGGTCTCGTCCACGAACACGGGAAAGTCGTGCTTGGCCGCGAGCGCGGTCACCCCGCCGCGAATGTAGCCGGTGAGCGCTTGCAGTTCTTTGACCGGGACGAGCTGAATCTTTCTCTCTCCCGCCACCGCGGCCAGCGCCTTCAGGTTAAGTTCCTGATCGCCGGGGATCACCGCCACGGAAATTCCGTTGCGTTCGCCCCGCGCGACCAGCGTTTTGAAAACCTGCTCTGGCGGCAGTCCGATCTTGGCCGCGACAGTTTCCGCCGCGAGGTCATCGGGATTCACCTCGTACTCTCGCAGTTCGTAATGAATTCCCATCTGATCGAGCAGCCGCGCCGCATTTGTCTTCGCAACCGCGTTTTTCTGAGTTGGCTTCACGTTGTATAGTGTCCAATCATTCTGTATTCGTCATTTTTGAAGGAGGCTTATCGTGCGTCTTCTGCTCCATTGGATTCTAAGCGCCGTAGCAGTCTGGATCGTTGCCCACATCGTGCCCGGCATTAGCGTAAGCGGCCCGATGGCGGCGTTGATCGCGGCCCTGGTCATCGGCCTGGTCAACGCAACCCTAGGATTGTTGCTCAAAATCCTCACGTTCCCGCTAACCATTCTGACCCTCGGCCTGTTCTGGTTCGTGATCAACGCGCTCATGCTGGAGCTGGCGGCGTGGCTGGTGAACGGATTCTACGTAAGAAACTTCATCGCGGCTCTGATCGGCGCGGTCATGCTCAGCCTAGTGAGTTCGGTGCTGCAATGGCTGGTGATGCCGAGCCGCAAAGAGCGCTAAGAGACTGAAATCCCGGCCAATTTCACGATGGCATCTGCGAATCTCTGTGCCGCGCCGTCATAAGCGCGAAAGAAGAGTTCGGGCTCGATTAACTCCAGCTCCATCAGCACAAATTGATTCGCCACTTCAACCCCATCGACCCTTGCGTATAGCAAAGGACTGCCCATCTTTTGTATAACGCTCTGGGCAGTCGCTACCAGCGCAGGCGACGGGATCTCATCGCTCAAGTAGCCGCCGAAATCTTTCTGGACGCGGAAATCTCCGGCCTGGGCCCGTTTCAAAACCGCGTGGCTGTATTGCTTGCCAAAAAAGACGAACGACCATTCTCCGCGCCTCTGCACTTCGGTGACGAACGGCTGGATCAGGGCGCCTGTCTGTTCGAGTATCGAATCGAGCTTTGACTGATCTTCCACCGCCCTCGCCCCAGAAGTTACCCAGGTGTTCCACGCCGTAGCAGAGATCGCTGGTTTAATCACCGCCTGGTCCCACTGCGACTCGGATAAAACTGCCTGCAGATCGACACTCTCACCCCGTCCAACCCAGACGGTGGGCGTCACCGCCACACCTTGCTCCGACAGTCTGCGCAGATAAAACTTGTCGATATTGTTGCGGATCACCTGCGCCGAATTCCACAGACGGACCTTCCGCCGCTCCATTTCGTCAAGCCAGGCGAGGAACTCGCGATGGCGGCGATGGTAGTCCCACGTCGATCGTACGATCACAGCATCGAAGGTTTCCCACCCGATTGCAGGCGCGTCCCATGCGATGACGGAGATAGAGAACCCCAGTCGAACGAGATGGTCGGCTGCGATTGCGTCGTCCGTCGTTAAGCCGCCCAGCTTGCGACAGGTAACAAATGCAATGTTGAGTTGAGGAGGCATCCATCTTCACCGCAACAGGTGCTGAATTTATAAGGTGGAGCGCAAACAGATCAGGTTTTCCGCCGAAGCGCGGCGAACACACGTCGCACTTGCTGCTCGGTGGCATCAAGCGAGCCAGAGTTGTCGATGACGAAATCGGCGGCTTTGATCTTTTCTTCGTCGGGGATCTGCGCCGCCGCGCGGCGAGTGACTTCGGCACGGGCAGCTTCTTCAGCGATTCCGAGGCGGCGGGCGTAACGCAGAATGCGCTGCTCGGGATGGCAGGTCACGACGACTAGGCGGTCGAAACGGCCAGCAGCTTTCGCTTCGAGGATCAACGCAGCTTCGACAATGGCGATGGCATTTGGATCGCGGTGGCCGATTTCTTCCATCCATTTGTTTTCGTGGGCGATCACTGCGGGATGGACAATCTCGTTGAGCTCATGGACTCGCGGAGGCGCACCGCCGGGCGTACTGAACGCGGCTTCGGCCAAGCGGGGTCGGTTGATGCTTCCGTCGGGATTCAGAATTTCGCGGCCGAAGCGGCGGACGACTTCCTGATAGACCGCGCAACCGGGCTGCATGAGCGCGTGCGCGACGGCATCCGACTGAATCAGATGTGCTCCGCGTTTGACAAACATCTCGCCGACAGCGGATTTGCCGCTTGCGATGCCGCCGGTGAGGCCGAGTTTTAGCACGGGGTGCTCACGGTCCACCACTGTTAGCGAACGTTGTTGATGGAGTTCTTCACCGTGTCATGCTTGGTCTTCATGATGTTGCTGACCATAGTGTACTGTCGGTTCTCGTTCTGCATCGAGTTCTGGAGCTGCAGATATTGCAGGTTGAAGCTCATCTGCGTTTCTTGCATCTGTGTGGTCGCGGTCAACAACTGGCTCACCGCTTTGGGGTCGGGGCGCTCGGGCCTCACTGCCCGTGCCGCGGCAGCTACTGCCTCCGCCTTCTTGCTCAGGTCGGTGTAGAGGGTAGCGAGCTTTTCAGCAGCCTCCCGGTAGTTCTGGTGGCTCGTGTTCAACTGCGCCAGGTCGGACTGAATCTGGTCCATGGCTTGGACTGCATCGGCCCGCGTATGAATGACCATAGGAGGGCCAGCCGACTTTTGCTGGCCCGCAGCGGTGAAGAGGGTCAACAACATCACAGCGCCCAGCCGCATGCTTTTCTTCATGGAGAGTCCTCTCTAAAGCCGGCTCGACTAAGCCCGGCTCAACTCGGGATGTCTAAGTCCCCGCCTCAGCATTGCGGCTTTTACCGTGTTGGCCATCAGCATGGCAATGGTCAGCGGGCCAACGCCGCCGGGAACGGGCGTGATGGCTCCCGCGATTTCGGCCACTTCGGGGTGGACGTCTCCCACCAGGGTCGAGCCTTTGGCCAGAAATGTTTCTTCGCGCTTTTTGTTTCCGGCCTTGTTCCAGGCAAAGAAGCGGTCGAATTCTTTTCGGTCGGTGATCCGGTTGATGCCGACATCGATCACGGTGGCTCCGGGCTTCACGTAGTCGCGGGTGACCATGCCAGCGCGTCCAATCGCCGCCACCAGGATGTCGGCACGGCGGCACACTTCGGGCAGATCCCTGGTCTTCGAATGGCAGACGGTGACGGTGGCGTTCTGATTCAGCAGCAGCATGGCGACGGGCTTGCCGACGATGTCGCTGCGTCCGACGACCACGGCTTCCCGCCCGGCTACGGGAATTCCGCTGCGCTTCAGAATTTCCATCACGCCGGCCGGCGTGCAGGGCACCAGACCGGAACGCTGCGTGGAAAGGTAGCCCACGTTCATGGGATGGAAGCCGTCCACGTCTTTGGCGGGATCGACCGCCAGCAGAACTTTCTTGGCATCGACGTGTGCGGGCAGCGGCAACTGCACCAGGATGCCGTCGATTTCGTCGCGGCGGTTCAGGTCGGCAATCAGCGCCAGCAGTTCTTCGGTGGTGACGCTTTCGGGGGGCGTGTGCTGCTCGCTGTAGAGCCCGACTTCTTCCGAGCTCTTCACCTTGCCGCGAACGTATACCTCCGATGCGGGATTGTGCCCAACCAGCACGACCGCGAGCCCGGGACGCACGCCCGATATTGCCAGAGCTTTCGCCTGGGCGGTGGCTTCGGCGCGGATTTCACCGGCTATCTTGGTACCGTCGAGAATCCTGGCTGCCATCCCACCTCGCTGCGGCGTGCGGTGAATTGAAAGGCGATTCTATCGTATCGCGATCCCGCTCCGCCCTGCCTAGCTCGCGCTACAATGGAGCCGCTATGATTTCTCAGGATCTGCTTGACATGCTGGTCTGCCCGGTTTGCAAGAAGCCGGTGGTCCCGAATGCGAACGGAGAAAGTCTGAAATGCGGCGAATGCCGTCGGGTGTACCCCATTCACGACGACATCCCGATCATGCTGGTGGACTCGGCTACGATTGACCCCGCTTGAAGCCGGAACCGGCAGAGCACCCGACAGCTCTCGCGACAAAGTTCGGTTTTCTCCCGCGGCGAAACGACATTTAGTGTCATTCTGGCAACGGGTGACGTTCTTATATCTTGCGATCGCCTGACCCATGATATCCTCGCAACCTTTTGCAAAATCTTGGGTTCTAAGAGCTTAAGGGTTCCAAGAAGCCGTATCAGACGGTGTACCAGCGTTACGGCACTACGATTGCTTGAAACGAAGTAGGTTGCCGATGAATCTAACTGGGCAACGGTAGGGAGGTCGCAGGTGAGAATGGCCATGAAAGAGCGCTTTACGGTGACCGAACTGTGCGCCTTGAGAAACGACCTGATTCAGGGCGGCATGGTGGATTCCCGCGAGGCAGCGGAACTGTTGCAGGTTTTTTTGATGGGGCGCGGCTACGGCGTTTCGCAGTCAGCTGCTATCGACGCCGCTGGGCGGGTGGAAATGGCGGGCTGTTCTCTGCCGGTGCTGGAGCGTGAACTGGAAGGGCTCGCGCTGGTAATGTGAGGTTTTGGGCAATGTTTCAGAAGTTTCGCAGCACGATTAAAACGAGGTTAACGGGAAACTGATCTAGCTCAACTCAGCGATCGACAGTTTCTCAGTACGAAGCGCCGGGCATAATCGCCCGGCCTTTTGTATTTTTGGGCGAGTTTCTTACGGTGATTGTGCCTCCTTGATGCAAAGTTAGTGGGTCATTATGGGTCAACTATGGGTCCACCGGGGGCAATCCGTTTTCCGTCGAGACGCGGCTTGCCGTGTCTCGCAGACGCTGGAACTGTGCCGTTTTGACCAGCCAGATCATTCTTTCCAGGCCTATGCTGTAGCCATCGAGAGATGAACAATTACCGGGGCTTGATCCCGATTCAAAAGGATTAGTGATGCGTTCTGCCTCCCCCCTTACACGAACAAAAGATGCCCTGTTCGCATGCCTCGTGCTTTTGGCTTCTCTGGGCTGCGGTAGCGGTAGCGGTACGCGCCCGGCGCCGCCACCTCCTCCCGTGGGCACTGTCCCGCAATTTGGGCATGTTGTTTTGGTAGTCGAGGAAAACCATAGCTATTCCGAAGCGATTGGAAATTCGGCCATGCCATATCTGAACAGTTTGGCCTCGCAATACGGCTCGGCCACTCAATACTTCGCCAACACACATCCCTCAATCGGCAACTACTTCATGCTTACCACTGGGCAGATTGTCACCAATGACGACGCGTTTACCGGCACGGTGAGTGTAGACAACATTGCGCGCGATCTGATCGCCTCGGGTAAGACCTGGAAATCGTATGCCGAGAGCATACCGTCTCAGGGGTATACCGGAGGCGATTCGTATCCATACGCGAAGCGCCATAACCCTTTCGCTTATTTTACGGACGTGGTAAATAGCAGTAGCCAGGTGCAAAATCTCGTTTCGTTATCGCAATTTAATTCGGATCTGGCAAACAATCAGTTGCCGAACTTTTCCTTCCTCGTGCCAAACCTCCTGGACGACGCACACGATGGACCGCTCCAACTCGCTGACGCTTGGCTGCAGCAGAACATTGCGCCCTTGATCTCTAGCGCGGCTTTTCAGAAGGATGGGCTATTGATCATTGTCTTTGATGAGGCGAATACGAATGATTCGGCCAACGGCGGCGGTCACGTAGCCGCGCTTATCATTAGCCCGAAAGCGCAACAGGGTCATCAGTCGACAACTCTGTATCAGCACCAGAGCACATTGCGGCTGATTCTCCATGGACTGAGAGTACCCGCTTACCCCGCTGCCGCAAATAGCGCTCCTGAAATGGGCGAGTTTTTCTGATGCGGCACCTGGACTACCTGCGCCTCCTATCCTAAAACAATGCCGGGGAGAGCGCCTCCTCCAGCATCGTGCGGCCCTTCCGCTCGCCCATAGTCCGGACATAGAAGCATAGCGGGCATCGTTATTCCCCCGGAAGTTTGTCTTCGAGTTCACTGGCCAGCTTGTGTACGTCTGTCGTTTTACTAAATGACTGAACCTCTTGCGTAGAGGAGTCTACGTTCACGCCCATGTGTTGGCAGAGTTTCTGCAGCATCTGAAGAATTGTGGTCAGTTCCTGTTCAGAAAGCATGCCGACTTGAAGGTCCAGATGCGAGCGCCGTTCGGATTGGCGGGCCATTCGACTTTGACTGATGAGCACGAAGATAGTTAAAAACACGCTTTCGGAAGAGACGACGAGCGCCAGAACACCGAAAGGAAAGGGATCAAATGCTTTGAGGCCTGGGAATACGCGGAGATTCACCAGGCTCCAGCCCGAGATCAGAATCAATTGAGCCAACAGGAATCCCACATTGCCGACAATTTTCGTAATTACGTCGCTAACTCGCTCAGTGGGTGTCCGGCGATTGAGAGCGTCATGCTCCAGTTTGGCGATTGCTTCAATGTTGAATTGCGTAGGATTCGCAACAGCTTGGCGTGGCAATGGATTTTCCATCGGTTAGCTCCTGGAAACCGTCCTTGAAGATACTGCGTCATCGAGCGAACTGCAGACATCTCTACTTTCCCACGAACTGTGACAGCTGTCTTGCTATCGCGTCAATCTGGAGAAGTCGGTCGATTCGGCCCCGGTCAGACCACTTCCAGAAAAATGGTGACCGCCCGCCCCGCTCGAAGGGGGAGAAAGTCTGACGCGTCTTCCCTACTCTCCGCGTGAACTTCACTTCGTGAGATTCTCAACCGCTTCTTGCAGGGCACGCGCGATTTCCTCCGGGTCGCTTTCTGGCGCGAACTGTACCGGCCTGCCGATGCGCACTTGAATTTTCCGGGGCGGCGCAAACTTCTTCCCGGCGTGCTTGATTTCGAACAAACCGTCAATTCGCATCGGAAGGATGGCGATGCGCAGATTGTTGGCGAGCAGGCCCACTCCGGTGCGAAACGGGCTGAGCTCGCCGTCTTGGGTGAGTTTTCCCTCCGGGAAGACGAGCACGCTGTAGCCGCGATCGACGGCCTCTCCGGCGTAGGCAAAGCTCTTGCGGAAGCCGGACTGGCGTGGCAGCGGAAAAAGGTTCAGCAGGGCGACCCCGGACGTCCACTGCACGCGGTCGTAGATTCTTCCGAACCATGATCGATCCGGAACAGGCGAGCGCAGCACTTCGAGCGCTTCGCCGCCGGTTGCGATCGCCAGCTTGTGGCGGATGCGCGCGGGCAGCGCCGTCTGGATAAAGCCGACATCGACATCGGCAACATGGTTCGAGACGACCAGCAGCGGCCCGCGCACGCCGCGTAAATTCTCGCGGCCGGTAACACGGGGCCATCCGAGAAGAAACACCGCTGGGCGCGCCAGCAGATAGTGCGCCGCGAGACGCAGCCACGTAGTGGGCCAGCGCAGGGCCCAGCGTGGGTAGTGGAACTCGCGACGCTTGCCGTGAGTTCCTTGCAACAGTTTTTCGAGATCGCCGACGGTGGTGGCGTTCGCGAACTTCGTTTCACTTAGGTCGACCTGGTAGCGGTCCTCGAGCGCGCCTAGAAGTTCGACCCGTTCGAGGGAGCTCAGCCCGAGGCCGCTTTCCAGGTTGGCGTCCGGCGTCAGGTTCTGCGCTGCGCGTCCGGTGATTCGCGTCAGCAGTTCGGACAGTGGGCTGGCGCCGTTCGCGAGCCCTTGTCCGCGGAGGGCCGCCTCGACCGCATCGCGAATCACGTTGCGGCGCGGCTTCTGGGTGGAACTGCGGGGAAAATCTTCCTCGAGCCAGACGAACCAGGTGCGCATACGCTGATATTCGGCCAGCGTTTCGTTGGCACGCGCCACGATTGTCTTCACATGGATGATCTTCTTATCGACTGCATGGGCGTCGCGGTCACGCAGAATCAGCACAGCACAGGGCTCGGCATTACCGCCGCGCTCGAGCCCGACAACCGCGCAGTCGCGCACTTCTTTTTGTTGCCGCAGAGCCGCTTCCAGATCCTCGGGATAAATATTCATCCCCGCTGGCGTGACGATCACTTCTTTCTTGCGGCCCTTGAAAAACAGATTGCCCTGCGCATCGAGCGCGCCCAGGTCGCCGGTGCGATACCAGCCTTCGTCTTCTTTCTGCGCCACCGCTTGCAGTTCGCCATCCTTCCAGTAGCCGCTGGCAACGCCGCTGCCGCGCACGAGAATTTCCCCATCGTCCGCCAGCTTGATTTCGCGGCCGGGCAGCACCTTGCCGATGGAGCCGCGGCTGGTGCGAAAGGGATGGTTCAAGCTGATCAACGAAGTTGTTTCGGTCAATCCGTAGCCCTGGACCACGGCGTATCCCAGGCGGTGCCAGAATTCTTCGGTCTCGCGATCGAGGGCGGCGCCGCCGCTGATCAGGGCCCAGAACTTCCATCCGAACTGACGGCGCAGATTGCGGAAGGTCCACCAGCGCCGCAGAAAGTGCTGGCTTTTGGCCGCCTCGTAGCGCACGGCAAAATTTTCGCGCACGTCAGCGTCCTCGAGATCGCGGTCGATCTTTTGCTTCAGCGACTCAATCATGCGCGGCACGGCCACGAGCACCGAGACGCGTTCCCGGCGGATTGTGGCCATGACTTCGGTTGGGTTGAATGTGTTTTCGAACACGACGGTGCCGCCGAGCAGCGGGGGAAGAAAAATTCCTAGGAATTGCCCGAAGACGTGGCTCAGCGGCAGCAGGTTCAGGAAGCGAATGGGATGCACCAGTCGCTCGTACTTCAAGTACTTTCTGATTTCGGTTTCGAGCGGAGCGAGGTTGCCGACGACGTTCGCGTGGGTGAGTACGACTCCCTTGGGCTCAGCCGTGGTGCCGGAGGTGAAAACTATTTCGAGTGGATCGGAAGGTTGAATCTGGGCTGGACGAAATCGCTCGGCTTTATGTTCCGCAACTGCGGTCGCCAGATCAGCGGGATCGATTGTTGGGATATTCTCCGCCTCTATCTTCCCCGTCGCGCGCTCAAACATTGGGCTCCGCTCGCGCGGACACAACACCAGCCTGGTTTGCACCTGAGTGCAGATGCGGCGCGCAAAGTCGGGACTCGCGGCGTCATCCACGGGAACGGCAATGACCCCGCAGAGCGCGCATCCGAGGAAAGCCGCCACCCACTCGGCGCAGTTCGGACTCCACAAGAGGACCGCATCGCCCTTGACGATTTTGCGCGCCTCGAGCTCGCGGGCAAACTGATATGCCACTCCGGCTACGCGCCGGTAGCTCCAACGCTCCCGCCGGTATCCACGCGGAAACACATAGGCGCAGCCGCTGCCCCAACGCTCGAAATCGTCTAGCGAATCCAGCACACTTGCCCGCACACCCTGTTTAGTAGCACAATTCCCAGAACTTTACATGGGTGACTGCGCTCGGGGCGTAGTCTGGGGCCGGATGACTAAGTCTTTCAGAATTCGCGCAGTTATCGTTCGCGTCGTTTTCGCACTGGGGATATGCGGCCTGATCTCGTGCCAGCCACCCGCTTCCACGAATGGCTCCAGTACGGCGTCGAACTCTGCTATGGCCGCGCGGACCGAAAGCCGCTTGACGAATGGTCCGGTGCGCGACCTCAGCCAAGACGAGGCCGCCGGCGGACATATTCTGCGCAAGCATGTGGGACAAACTGATGACGAACTGCGCGAGCGGCTGGAGCGGGAACGCCGGATTACTGGCGCCTCGACGTACACCGACCGCGCGGCTGCTGAGCATGCCGTGGGCGCAGCGATTGCGCAATCTCAAGACCGAATCCAGCGCTGGCTCAACCGCCCGGGTGGACACGCCAACTTTGTGCTCGACTATGACAGCCCGACTCCGATTGGCCGCACCATCAACCGTGGCGAGAGTCAGTCGCGTCCGTGCGCGCACGCGCTGGTCGTTCTGAAATACGCCGGGCCCAACGATTACTACGTTTTGACTTCTTATCCGGAGTGCCGCTAATGAACCCGAAACCGGAAATCACAGCCGCCAACTTTCCCGCGCTGCATACGTTCCTGAGGGGCTACTTCCATGAGGATGTTGCCGACGAGTACGGAACTCCTCCGGAAGCGGCCGATCAGTTTTGCGACGACGCCCAAACCGACGAGCGCATTCCCGTTGCTCGGGAGTGGCAGCAGGTCGTGGAACTGACAGGGGCACAGCCTGTTTCTTTGAATGCTGCGTTAAAGAAACTTGGCAGCGCGATTCGGTTGACTGAAGAAGAAATTCCGCAGGTGTCGGAGATCTTCGCGCGTTGCCTGGCTGTGAAGCCGCACCGCCGGGTGGCCAACGACTAAGGGACCCGACCAGACGCCGCAAGCCGCGTCTCTCCCTTTTCGCATTACGGTTCCCGCCCCACGCCCAGCGCGTCAGCTACGCGGTTGATGTAGTTGAACCAAGATGCAATCAGCGTGATCTGCAAGATCGCCTTGTCGTCAAAACCTGCGGCCCTCAGTCTTTCGTGGTCGTCTTTCCGGACCTTGGTCGCGTCTTGGGTGAGTTTCACGACATAGTCAACCATCACGCGCTCCTGCGGCGTGATGGGCGCGGTTGTGTAATCACGCTCCAGCGCTTCGACTAGTTCTTTATCCAGCGTGACGCGACGCAGAAACTCTGCGTGGGACTCGATTCAATACACGCACCGGTTGGTTACCGAGACCATGGTGGCAATCATCTCGTGATGACGCCTCTGGAGCGGCAGATCGGGCGACATCAGCGCACCGAAAGTCGAGAAGGCGTGGTAGAGCGCCTGCGGAATCAGCGAGTGCGAGGCCACGATCAAGGAGCCGCCGCCCTCGGCGGGATGGATGGGAACCGCGTACTCCTGCGGATAAAGCGGCTTCTGCCCGTCCATTGCCTGCCGCAGTTCGTCGTCGGCTTCGGAGAACGGGATGGTGCGAATCCAAGTCATGGTTCGGTGTGGCCTCCACCGGGGGTTGCCGGCTGTTTCGGCGTTTCCACACGGTACACTTCGGCCCCCTCACTTGCCAATAGTTGGAAAACCCTACCGATCACGCCATCATGCCCGGTGGTAGCATTACCTGAGTCGCTCACGGCATGTAAACACTCTGTTGTGACGCCGATCACCGCGTCATAGTGCTTGCTATGGGCACAGTTGGTGGGTGGGATTCGTCCCGCATATATTGTTTCATTTGCTATCGTTCTCAGGAGGCTCGGATGCCGCAAGATACCTTGACCATCACCGACAACCGTACCGGGCAGAGCTACACTCTTCCCGTCGAAAACGGAACCATCCGCGCGATGGATCTGCGCAAGATCAAGACCGGCCCTGAAGATTTCGGCTTGATGACATACGACCCCGCCTTCATGAATACCGCGTCCTGCCGCAGCGCGATCACTTACATTGACGGCGATCGGGGAATCCTGCGCTACCGTGGCTATCCCATTGATGTTCTCGCCCAGCACTCTACGTATCTCGAAGTTGCCTACCTGCTGCTGTTCGGCGAACTGCCCAACGCGACTGCATTGAAGAGTTGGGTGGATGACATCACCCACCACACCATGCTCCATGAAACCACCAAGAAGTTTATGGAGGGGTTCCGCTATAACGCGCACCCCATGTCGATGCTGGTCAGCACCGTGGCGGCGCTGTCGACGGTGTATCCGGAGTCGAAGCACGTTCACGACCCAGAGAACCGGCTGCTGCAGATCAAGCGCCTGGTTGGCAAGATGCCTTCCATTGCCGCCATGTCCTATCGCCACATTGTCGGGTTCCCGTACATCTATCCGGACAACGACCTCACCTATACCGAAAACTTCATGAACATGCTGTGGAAGATGGTCGAGCCGAAGTACGTGGCTAATCCCGTGATTGCGCGGGCGCTTGACATCCTCTTCATTCTGCACGCCGACCACGAGCAGAACTGCAGCACGAACGCCATGAGAGCCGTGGGCAGCTCCCAAAGCGATCCTTACCTGGCGACGGCTTCGGCCTGCGCCGCTCTTTCCGGCCCGTTGCATGGCGGGGCTAACGAAGAAGTGCTGCACATGCTGGACGAGATCGGTTCGAAGGACAACGTCCCCGCCTACATCAAAAAGATCAAGGAAGGCAAAGGCAGACTGATGGGTTTCGGGCACCGCGTTTACAAGAACTACGATCCGCGCGCCAAGATCATCAAGTGGGCCGCCGACCAGGTGTTCGAAGTCACCGGACGCAACACCAAACTTGAGATTGCTCTGGAACTGGAGCGCATCGCGCTCGAAGACGATTATTTCGTGAGCCGCAAGCTGTATCCGAATGTGGATTTCTACTCCGGCATCATGTACCAGGCGATGGGCTTCAAGCCGGAGATGTTTACCGTGCTATTCGCAATTCCGCGCGCTATCGGCTGGCTGTCGCAATGGCAGGAAATGCTCACCGACCCCGAGCAGAAGATTGCGCGTCCGCGGCAGGTGTGGATCGGGCATGCGACGCGGGAGTTTGTGCCCATGGAGAAGCGCGCGAAATAGAGTGGGTTCGTGTGGGGACGGGGCTTCGCCCCGTCCAAGCCGAGCACGACTCGGCGGTCTGCCTGTGTCACAGCAACTCCAGAATTCGTTCTACCCGCCTGCAATGGCTCCAATGACGATAAAGGGCTCCGCCCCGGACGCGACCGCGGCGGGCAGCGGATCGTCCGGCGATTCGTGGGATAGATCTTCCTCGCAGGCGAAGAACCGCAAAAACGCCCGGCGTTGCTGCGTGACGTGATCGCGAATAGTACCGCGCAGCATGGGATAGCGGGCCTCGAGCGCGTCGAGGACGGAGCGCTGTGTTACCGGACCCGTGACTTCGAGTTCGACCTCGTTGCCGACTTGCGCCAGCAGCCGCAGATGTTGGGGGAGAATAACGCGGATCACCGAGCCACCCTTGAAGCGCGCGACGACTTGTGTGAAACTGCCATACCTATACCGGAGACGACGGTGCGAATCCTAAACATCCTCAGCGGAGTTGCTGTTCTTTTCACGGCACTGGCTCTTGGGCATCTTCTCCACCATTATTTTCTGAACGCATCTACGGGTGATCTGCACTCTCCAGCTTTCCTGGCAAGTTTCGCCGCGGCCGTTGCGGTGGAAATTTTCTCCGTCATCGGAGCGTGTCTGCTAATCCGCCGCGGCCGCTAATTCGTCCTCCCGCCTCTCCGTGCGGATCACGCCAGCGTCTGCACCTCGACCGAAAGGACGGCGGGAAGATCGCGAACGATGGGCGCCCAACTGTCTCCGGCATCGGCGGAGGCGTACACCTGTCCGCCGGTGGTGCCGAAATACACTCCGCACTTATCGAGCGAGTCGACGGCCATGGCGTCGCGCAGCACGTTCACGTAGCAGTCGCTTTGCGGCAGGCCTTTGGTCAGCGGCTCCCACTCGTTGCCGCCGCTGCGGCTGCGGAAGACACGCAGCTTGCCATCGGGAACATAGTGCTCCGAGTCGCTCTTGATGGGGACGACGTAGATGGTCTCCGGTTCGTGCGCGTGTACGTCGATCACGAAGCCGAAGTCGGTGGGCAGGTTCCCGCTGACCTCCTGCCAGGAATCGCCGGCGTCGTTGCTGCGCATGACGTCCCAGTGCTTCTGCATGAAGAGCACGTTCGGCTGCTTAGGGTGCATGGCGATGTGGTGAACGCAGTGGCCGACCTCGGCCATTGGGTCGGGAATGTGTTGCGAATGCAGTCCCCGGTTGATCGGCTTCCATGTCTTGCCGCCGTCGTCGGTGCGGAACGCGCCCGCCGCCGAGATGGCGATGAAGATCCGGCCGGGGTCGCTGGGGTCGAGAATGATGGTGTGCAGACACATGCCGCCCGCGCCCGGCTGCCATTTCGGACCGGTGCCATGGCCGCGCAATCCGGAAAGCTCTTGCCAGTTCTTTCCGCCATCGGTCGAACGGAATATGGCGGCATCCTCCACGCCCGCGTATACCGTGTCGGGATCTTTGAGCGACGGCTCGATGTGCCACACGCGCTTGAACTCCCAGGGATGTTGCGTGCCGTCGTACCACTGGTGAGTGATGAGTGGCTTGCCCGTGCCGGGAGACGCGTCATAAACGAACTTGTTGCTCTCGGCCTTGGGCATGCCACCGGGCGTGGTGGTCGGCTCTCCCGGAGGCGTTCCGGGCTGGTGCCACGTCTTGCCGCCGTCGTCCGAGCGTTGAATGATCTGCCCGAACCATCCGCTGGTTTGCGATACATAAATTCGATTCGGATCAACGGGCGATCCCTTGACGTGGTAAATCTCCCAGCCCGCGAAGTGCGGGCCGCTCACATCCCACTTGTCGCGCTTGCCGTCCGAGGTCAGGATAAATGCGCCTTTGCGTGTACCGGCAAGAACTCGTACTTGGCTCATACTGTGCTCCTTTTCTTGATTTCATTCACCCCTATACGCTGGTTGTCCCATCCTTGCGCGTTCTTTGCGCAAGGGTGGGTGATGGGGCAGCAAGATAGATTAAAGATACTTCGTTCTTTACTCGGTCATTCGCCCCTGTGCGCTCGTTGCAAGGCAGCGATGTCAAACTTGGTCATTTGCATCATTGCTTTAAAGACCCTCTGCGATTTCGCCGGGTCTTTGTCTTGCATCAGTTCGAAGAAAGCCTTCGGGACGATCTGCCACGACAAGCCGAATTTGTCTTGCAGCCATCCGCATTGCACTTCTTTGCCGCCGCCGGAGGTGAGTTTGGCCCACAGGCCGTCCACTTCCGCCTGGGTTTCGCAGTTTACGAGCAGCGATATGGCCGGCGTGAAGGTGTACTGCGGCCCACCGTTCAGCGCGATGAATTCTTGCCCTTCGAGTTGGAACGTCGCCGCCATCACTGATCCTTTCGGTCCCGGCCCCGCTTCTCCGTAACGGGCAATCGTCAGAATTTTCGAGTTCTTAAAAATGGAAGTATAAAAGTTTGCGGCCTCTTCGGCCTTGCCGTCGAACCACAAGAATGGTGTGAGTTTTTGCATACAGTTCTCCTCATTTACTTCATTTTAAGTTGACACCGCCAGCACGACTTCCCGGTCACTGGGCGCATGGAGTGCAAGGTTCAGACGTTCTTCAACGTTTCGGCAAGACTTCCGCGGTCTAAAATTCCACCCAGCCAGGCGTAGGGCATACTCTCCATATTGGATTTACCCGTGCGGTTCTTTGTCACTAAGGCTTTCGAAGCGGGATGAGCGCTCGCAACCGCCCATCGCGCAGGAATAGTCCTGCCCAAACCACGACGCCGACGACAATTGGCAGGAAGAACGGCTCACCCACCCGTACGTGGGTAGCAGTTGCACCGCCCAGATAACCTGTCATCAGGATGGCGCCAAGAACGGAAGTGCGCGGGATGGCGTAGACGATGGCGCACGCGATCTCCACGATCGTGATACGCACCATGGCGCCGGGAGCGTATCCGTAGTGAATAGCTCCCTGCATGGCAGCGTCGGGCTTCAGGAAGCCAAACATGCCGGTAAAGGCGAACAAAAGCACGGGTAGCGCGCTGAGAATACGTCCGGCCCAGAGGCTCATCCTCGAGGATCTTGGCACGCCATTCCGCTGGCACGTGGTCCGCCGCCGGCGTGCCTTCGTGGGTCCTCATGGCTTCTTCGATCTTGCCGCCTAGACATTTCTCGTAGAATTTGAAGGCCGCTTCGCATTGGCCATCGAACAGGAGGTAGGTATTCATTTGCATGGCGAACTCCTTCGTGTCATTCGTGATTGAGAAAATCTGTTGCTTGTGGCATTATTAACAGATAGCTTGCGAATTGCAAGTGATTCCACAAAAAAATATGCGGGAGAGCAAAGCCAAGCGGCGCTCGGAGTGTCCACTCAATGCTTCCGTGGAGATGCTGGGCGACCGCTGGTCGCTATTGATCGTCCGCGACATGATGCTGCGGGGATTTCGCACCTATAAGGAATTCATGGAGTGCTACGAGGGAATTGCGACGAATATATTGGCCGATCGCCTGCGGAAGCTGGTCGCTAACGGAATCATCACCGCGGAGCCCAACCCATCGGACGGAAGGAAGTTGATTTACTTGCTGACTGCAAAGGGAATCGACTTGGCGCCGGTCCTCACCGAGATGGTCCTCTGGGCAGGCGGGCACGAAGATACGGGCAATCAAGCGCTCGTCCGGCTGATGCGAGCGGACAAGGAGAAATTTCTGGCGGGAGTGCGCGAGCGCTGGACCCACCGCCATTCAATCCGAGGCTAGCCTCCGCATTGCTGTAAAGGGCGGTGTGTGCGACATCCGGGCACCATTTCTCTCCTCCCGTTCCGGAGGCGGAAGGAGCAGTTTTTCCGTAACCGGACGTACACTCCCTTTTGGTAACCCCGGTAATCGTTGGTAACCATCGTGCCGGGGGTACCCGGCCTTACAATTACATTACTCCGCGATCCCGATTTCGTGGTTTGCGGGGTTTCGTCTGGGAATCTCCCGGCGAGGTTCGGAGCCGTTCGGCGCTGGCGGAAATCGCGGGCGTTCGGCGGGAAAAAGGCTGGAGTCCGCACCCTATGGCGTTTGGTTTTGGTTTTAACAAACAGAAGGCTCTCAGCGCCGCGGAAAAGTTTGTCCAGCAGGGCAAACTGCAGAACGCCATTGCTGAGTACGACAAGATCCTCAAGAACGATACCAAGGATCTTACCGTCAACAACACCATCGGCGATCTCTACGCGCGCCTCGGCGACACTGTCAAGGCTATCGAGTGCTTCAAGACGGTTGGCGATGCCTATGCTGCCCAGGGTTTCACCGTCAAGGGCATCGCCATGTACAAGAAGATCACCAAGATCCAACCGAGCGTGGATGGATCTCTGAAACTGGCGGAACTCTACACCCAGCAGGGACTGTTCAACGACGCCCGCGCCCAGTACCTGCAAGTCGCCGAAGACTTCATGAAGAATGGCGACCTGGAACAAGCGGTGCGGCTTTTCCAGAAGGTCCTCGAAATGGACCCGGAAAATGTGCCCATGCGGGTCAAGCTCGCCGAGGTTTATGTCCGGCTCGGGAAGAAGAAAGAGGCGTGGGAGATTTTCAGCGCGGCAGCTGAAGCGCTGCGTACGCGCGGTTCACTTGCCGCCGCCGAAGACATTCTGAAGCGGATGTTGGTGCTCGATCCGGGCAACAGCCACGTTCTGCTGCTGCGCGGAAAGGCCGCCATCGAAAGCGACGATCCCAAGAACGCCATCGAGTATCTGGAGAAGGCCGCCGACCTCGATTCTCATCCTGAAGGCTTACGCGATCTGCTGAAAGCATACCTGCAGATCGGAAACTCGATCCAGGCTACCCCGATCGCCGAGAAGCTGCTCACGGTGCACAACGATCCCGAGGGGCTGTTTCTGCTGGCGGAGGGTTGCGCCCGCCTCGGTCAGTATCACCAGGCGCTCGACATTTACACCCGGCACGCCGATCGTCTGCTGGCGACCGACTCGACCAAACTGCTGGGCAGCCTGCATTCCATGATCACCCATGTGCGCGACGATTCGGGTGCGCTGGACACGCTGATGCTGCTGCTGAACAAAGCTGGCGAGAGCACGCACGTCAACGAAGTCACCGAGCTTCTGGCTCACTCCTCCGTCAAGGATGGAGACCTGGCCCGCGCTCGCGACCTGTACCAGATGCTGGCCACCACCGAGCCCCAGAACCAGTTGCACATGCAGAACTATCAGCAGGTGGTGGGGCGCATGGAGGGATTAGCACCTGCCAACGGGATCACCTCCGAAGAAGGGGCGGTCGTGGTCGAGGAGTTGGAAGCGACCGCACCGGTCATCGATCAGTATTATCCCGATCATGTTGCGATCGCAGTACGCTCTGCGGTCACCGATGCGGACCTGTTCCTTTCTTACAATCTGCCAGACAAGGCCGTCGTGCCCCTGCTGGGGGTTCTGCCTGAGGCGCCGCGCGATGTGCGCCTGAACCAGCGCCTGGCTGCTCTTCATACCCGATTCCAGCGCTTTACCGAAGCCGCCGTCTGCTGCCGCACGTTGGAAGGCGTTTACCACGATGCCGGCTATCCGGATGAAGCCGTGCGCTATGGCGAATTGGCCACCCGCTACGAGCAAAACGCCGAAGCCCCCGCTCCATTGTCCGCTGCATCAATGTCTGCTGCTTCATCGGCTTTTGCTGCCTCGACTGCTGCTCCGTCAACAATCACTTCATCGGTCGCCGCTCGACCTGCGGCTCCGCACGCACCCTGGCCGATGGCGACGCGTGCGGCGTCCGATCGCGAAATTGCCGATAACGCGCACCCGGAATTCGCCGTTCAGGAATTGGCGGCGCACGCACCCGCGGACGCGCACGATCCTTCTTCCGATCTATCTTCCGAGTGGGAGCATTCCCTTTCCGTCGATGAGCACGTTCCGACTGAAGGACTGCCGGCCATCGTCGAAAGCAAAGCCGAGCCCGATGTTGATGATTCCAGCAATCCCGAGATCGCCGAGACGGTTGAGGAAGTCCGTTTCTATCTAGAACACTTCATGGCAGACCAGGCCCGCGCCGGGATCGAAAAGCTCGAATCCCTGACCAGCGACGCCCGCATTCTCGATCCGTTGCGCGCTGCCGTCGAATCTGCTGGCCAGCCGCCAGCGGAGCCCGAGCCGGAGATCACCGAGATCAACGCCGACGAGCCCGCGGAATTCGAAGTTGACATGGAAAGTCAGCATGGGTCTCAGATCGCCGCGTCGCCAGATCTGATGTCCGGGTACGACCACGAGGTCCACGACGAGGCGGAACCCGCGCCTGAACCGACGTACCCAGAACCCGTGCACGCAGAAACCGTGCATGCGGAGGCCAGCGAGCTAAACGCGTTTGTCGCAGATTTAGAAGCTTCACTCGGCGATTCTTTCCCGCAAGCGCAGCCTCCCGCTGCCAGCCCGCTGCCGGGCTGGCCGATGGCGCCAGCACCAAAGCACGCCGCCAAACCATCGCCGGCCGCAGCCAGAACGCCCGAGCCGGAACCCGCGCCCGTGGCTCATATCGAAATTCCGTCTGCCCCGTTTGCGCCCGCAGTCGCAGCATCGGTGGGAGGCGCCGCCGCCGCTCCTGCCATGAGCTACAGCCCGGCTGCCGTGCGTCCCTTGGGAGCAGGAGCCCAAGCCATGCATGCCTCCGACAGTGTCGACCTTTCGGAGATGTTCGGCGCGTTGAAACTGGAACTCGAAGAAGAGATTATTGCGGGCGATGACGATCCGGAAACGCACTACAACCTGGGCGTTGCCTTCCGCGAAATGGGCCTGCTCGACGAGGCGATCGCCGAATTGCAGAAAGTCTGCACCTCGATCGAACGCGGCCATGCCTTTTCACAGCCCGTCCAGACCTACACCTGGCTGGCCCAGTGCTTCCTCGATAAGGGCGTTCCTCAGGCCGCCATCCGCTGGTATGAAAAGGCGCTGAGCATCCCCGGACTCGATGGCGACGCACGCCTTGCCATCAACTATGAGCTGGGGTCGGCCTGCGAAACCGCCTTGGACAGGCCCGCGGCGCTGCGTCATTTCACCGACGTATACGGCTCGAATATCGATTATCGCGACGTGGCCGAGCGCATTCAGGCTCTGAAGTCGTAGAATGCACCAAGTGGGTTCGAAATTTGCGCCGGGATGCTACCCGATCCTGCGCCCACCCCACGGCCTTACTCACAACGACGCGTGCAATGATTTCAGAACCCAAGCGACCCTTCGCCAGCGACTCCACCGGTGTCGGGGAACTCAAATCCCCGGCGGAAACATCGGTGGCCCCCGTTTCAGTGCCGATTTCCCCGGCCACTCCCTCGCCTTCGATCGCGCGTTTGTGGCTCCGCCGCATCGGAGTGCTGCTGTTCGTATTTTTGTGCGCGACGCTGGGGGTGATGCTCATGATTCTGCCTTGGCGCCCCGAGTGGTCCGACAATCCTCTGCTCCTTCCCTATCCCGCGCTTCGCGCAGTGGTAGCCACCGGCTTCGCGCGCGGCGTCGCGACCGGCTTGGGAGTGCTCAACGTGTGGATCGGCTTTTGGGAGGCCATTCAGTATCGGGAAGAGGAATGAAAAACTGTCATTGGTCGATGGTCGTTGGTCGTTCGCGAACAACGGCCTCTGCCTGCAGCCCCGCTTATTCAACGAAGAATGCCTGACAACCAACGACTACTTATGACTGATCACAAACTCAAGCCCGCTCCGCTCGCGTATCAGAACGAACCCTTTCTCAACAGTCCGGACGGCAGAATTCTGCGCCTGCTATCCGAGTACAGCGAGCCGCTCTCGCGTTTCCGCCGCGAGCAGATCCAGGATACGGTCGTGTTCTTTGGCTCCGCGCGCATCCCCAGCCGCGACAACGCCGCGAACCGCCTGAACGAAGTCCGCGGCAACGCCGCTGACGTCTCCGCCGCGCAGCAAGCCAGGGATATGAAGCGAGCCGAGGCCGCCGTTGATATGGCTCGCTACTACGAGGACGCACGTCGGCTGGCCTTCCTGCTGACCGAATGGTCCACCAAAATTCCCGCCAAGCGCCATCGCTTTGTCGTGACCACCGGCGGCGGCCCCGGCATCATGGAAGCGGCCAACTTCGGTGCCCACGAAGCGGGAGGAAAAACCATTGGCCTCAACATCAACTTGCCCTTCGAGCAGAATCCGAATCCCTACATCACGCCTTCGCTCAACTTCGAGTTCCATTACTTCTTCATGCGGAAGTTCTGGTTCGCGTACCTGGCCAAAGCGCTGGTGATCTTTCCCGGCGGCTTTGGCACGCTCGACGAATTTTTTGAAATCGTCACCCTCGCCCAAACGGAGAAACTGGCCAAGAAAATTGTCATCGTAATCTATGGCAGCGAGTACTGGAAAAAGATCGTCAATTTCGAAGCCATGGTTGACGCCGGCGTGATTTCACCAGAAGACCTCGAACTGTTCAAAATGTCGGATTCGCCAGAAGAGAGTTTCGAGTTCCTGAAAGAAGGATTGACCAGGTACCATCTCGGCCAGCAACCAAGTAAGCGCACCGGCGAGCCGGCCGTCCCGGAAATCGCCAAGACGCGACCCTAGCTCGATCTCGACGCGCGGTCGCTTCAGGGGGCAACCGATTTCCCGTAGAGACGCGGCTTGCGGCGTCTCTCGCCGTGTCCAAAGAAGACGGGGCAAGCCCCGCCTCTACAGGTTGAACTCCCGCCACCCTGTCTCCGTATACACTCCTACATGTCAGGGTTTTCGGAGACAAACAAGATGCCATCACGAACATTCTTGGCGATAGCCCTCGGTTGTGCGATCTTTTTCTCCGCGGCATCCGCGCTCGCTCAGCCGTCTGCGGCGAACGAGATGCCATCCGTGATCCAGGTTCCCCCGGAGGCACAGGCCTCGCCACACTTCGACGCTACCGCTGCCACCAACGCTTACCTCGCGCAGATTCCTGCGGACAAGACGGCCCGTTCCGACGCCTATTTCGAGGGCGGCTACTGGATGATTCTCTGGGACTTCCTTTATGGAGTTGCAGTGGCGCTGCTGTTACTGAATCTGCGGTGGTCCGCCCGCATGCGTGATCTGGCGGTGCGGGTCACCCGCTTCAAGCCGGTGCACACGTTCGTGTACTGGTTGCAATATCTGGCGATCACCTCCATCCTCGCTTTTCCGCTGACAGTTTACGAAGAATATTTCCGCGAACACAAGTACGGACTCGCCACCCAAACCTTTAACCCCTGGATGGGAGATCAGATGAAGGGTCTTGCCGTCAATCTGGTGTTGGGCGGCATACTCATGATGTTGTTGGTCGGTATTGTTCGGAAACTTCCAAGAACCTGGTGGATCTGGGGTGCGGTCGTGACCGCCATGTTCCTGATCTTCACGGTCCTGATCGCACCGGTTTACATTGTTCCCATCTTCAATAAGGTCACCCTACTCAATGATCCGAAAATCGTCGATCCCATTCTGAGCCTGGCGCGCGCCAACGGAATCCCTGCCAAGAATGTGTACACGATGGATGCTTCCAAGCAGACGACCCGCATGAGCGCCAACGTCAGCGGCTTCGCCAATACGATGCGTATTACTCTCAATGACAACCTTCTGCGCCGTGGCTCCCCGGAAGAAATTCAGGCGGTCATGGGACATGAGATGGGGCACTACGTGTTAAACCACGTGTACAAGTTCATCATGTTTTTCTTGATCGTCACCGTGCTGGCCTTCGCTTACTTGCGCTGGGCACTTGACTGGACTCTGCAACGCTGGGGCCAGAAGTGGCAGATTCGGGGCATCGGCGACACCGCCGTTCTCCCACTCGTGGTGCTGTTCGTCTCCCTCCTCGGATTCGTCGCGACGCCCGTCATGAACACCTTCATCCGCACCCAGGAATACGAAGCCGACATGTACGGACTGAACACGAGCCGGCAGCCCGACGGCTTTGCCCAAGGGGCGATCCATCTCGGTGAGTACCGCAAGATGAATCCTGGTCCCATTGAAGAGTGGATCTTTTTCGATCACCCGAGCGGCCGCAATCGCATTTACGCTTCGATGCGCTGGAAGGCTGAGAATTTGAAGTTGTTCACCGGTCAGTAAGATCCGTGTAGAGCGGACACTCTTGTCCGCTGCCGTTACTTTTTTCTGGTGACACCGTTTCGCGGACAGGAGTGGCCGCGCCACACAAAAAATGAGCTGTCTGCTCTATTACATCACCGACCGAAGCCAGTTTCATGGCAACGAACGCGCCCGCCGGCGGACGCTACTCGCCAAAGTCGCCGAAGCCGCGCGTGCCGGCGTCGACTACATCCAACTCCGCGAAAAAGATCTGAACGCGCGGGAACTGGAAACTTTGGCTCGAGAAGTGGTCGCGGCCGTGCGCGAGAATTCACCAGTGACGCGCCTCTTAATTAATTCCCGCACCGACATCGCACTCGCCGCGGGAGCGGACGGCGTTCACCTGCGAGCGGATGACGTCGCACCTCATGAGACACGCCGGGTGGTTGAAGCCTCTGCCCACCGGCCGCTGATCACTGACCACTTTCTCGTGGCTGCGTCCTGCCACTCGAACGAAGACGTGATTCGCGCCGAATCTGAGGCCGCTGACTTCGTTGTCTTTGCTCCGGTATTCGAAAAAAACAAAACTCCCGGCGCGTTACCCACGGGCCTCGCCGCCTTGCGTGAAGCCTGCCGCGCGAAGATCCAGATTCTTGCTCTCGGCGGCGTCACGATGAAGAACGCCGCATCGTGTTGTCAAGCTGGAGCGGCCGGCATCGCCGCCATCCGCTTGTTCCAGGAGAATAAAATTGAAGACTCTGTCCGCGCGCTGCGGGCACTCTGACACCATGGAACCGATGGCACCGGCGGAACGGCTTTCCCAATCCCGCGCGGAAGAATACGTTCCCGCGCTCGTCCGCATCCCCGCGGGATGGTTCCACATGGGCTGCGACAGCGGACAGGACAATGAGAAGCCGGTGCATCGCGTCTGGGTTGATGACTTTCTGCTCGCCGCCTGCCAGGTCACCAACGCCGACTACGGGCGCTTCCTGCGCGACACTGCATCTCTGCCACCACCGTTCTGGAGCGACCCCGCGTTCAACCAACCCGAGCAGCCCGTTGTCGGAGTGTCGTGGTACGAAACAATCCGCTACTGTGAGTGGCTCAGCGCAAGCACCGGTGAAAGATTTCGTTTGCCGAGTGAGGCAGAGTGGGAGCGCGCGGCTCGCGAAGGCCGCGACGGCTCGCTATTCCCGTGGGGAGATGCGCCTCCGCAGTCGCTGCCCGGCTACGCCGATCGCTGCGCAGGTCATTGGGAGACGGGCCCCGAGCCCGTTCGTCGCGCTGAACCGAACGCATATGGTCTTTACAACATGTGCGACAACGTGCACGAGTGGTGCAGCGACTGGTACGCGCTCAGCTACTATGCGGAGTCTCCCGATCGCAACCCGCTCGGTCCTGAAATCGGCAAGCGGCGTGCTTCCCGCGGCGGCTCCTGGCGTCATCAAATCAAGATGTCACGCTGCGCGGCCCGCTCCAGCATTCCTCCGGAATTCAAGTACGCGGATTATGGGTTTCGCGTGGCGTGCGATGTAGCACTGGTGTAAATTGTGAGCGTTCTCGCGAAAGGAGAATCATGTATTCTCTGCGCTCAGTCGGTGTCATGTCCTGCGCCAAAATAATGGGCGCCGTTTACGGCTGTCTTGGACTAGTTCTTCTGCCGTTTTTCTTTTTGGGCGGTGTTGCAAGCCTGCTGCTTGGAAGCCAAAGGTCCCAGCCCCTTGCGGGAATTGCAATGTGGTTTCTGGCGGTCCTCCTCCCGATTGTTTAGGGAGTCATGGGGTTTGTTATGGGAGCGTTTACTGCATGGGTCTATAACTTGACTGCCCGTTGGGCTGGCGGTATTCGGCTGGAGTTGAAACCGGTGGACACTCATCCCCAGTCAAATCTGGGGCTCATCTGAAATCTCACCAGGACGGTCCGTAGTACCGGTAGTGTCCAGTAATTTTCCAGTTGAACAGCACATCCTCGATCCTGGGCCCTTGCCCAATGTTGTGTTCGATCATGTGATGTCCGCTCGCGCCTTTGCGGTCAACGACAATTCCAATGTGCGGCACATTTCCGCCAAGGTCGTAAGTGACAAGGTCTCCCGGACTGTAGTTTCCCGCTCGGGTGCTGGTCGGCAAGGACCCTCCCTTGCGTCCAAAGAAGACCATCAGATTCGGAACGCGGCGGTGATCGATGTTGCTGTCAGGTTTCCCCAAACCCCACCTCCACTTTCGCTGGTATGCGGAGAAATTCTGCACCATATCCTCGTGCACCTCTTTTTGAAGATCGATCCCCAAAGCCCGATAAGCACGGATCACTTCGTCGGTGCAGACACCTGTGTCGGCAGGAACGTCTCCGCGTGGATAGGGTATACGGACGTATGCCGGGTCATAGCGAACCGTGTGATTCGTCCGTTCGGTCGCCGCCGTCACCAAGCGCTTGAGAAACTCCTGCCGGGATTGTGGTCGAGCGGCAGTGACCTGACCGAATGCACAGGAACAAGAAATACCAAGAACGACAGCGGACAATCGCAGCATCATGAAGAGGCCCCAGCAGAGCAATTCTAGACTGCGGGCTTCATCAGTGCCAGACAACGCAAGCCGTCCGCCCGGTCGGCATTCGCCAGATTCCGGTGCTAGAATAGCCCGTTTGCTCTTCCCATTCCGTACTCAAGAGGGGGCTTCCATGCCCAGCAGCATGCCCGGCAAGATGTTCGCAGTGGTCAAGCCGGAAGCCGCCCCGGGCGCGGAAATCCGCGAAGTCAAAATTCCCAGCTACGGCCGCACCGAAGTCCTCGTCAAAGTCAAAGTCGCTTCCATTTGCGGCACCGATCTCCACATCTATGAATGGGATCGCTGGGCGCAGGGGCGCATTCATCCGCCACTGATCCCCGGACACGAATTCTGCGGCGAGGTGGCCGCGTTCGGCGATGAGGTAACCAGCGTCAAGGAAGGCGATTTCGTATCCGCCGAAATGCACGTGGCCTGCGGCAAGTGTCTGCAATGCCGCACCGGCGAAGCTCATATCTGCCAGAACGTGAAAATCATCGGCGTCGACACCGACGGAGCTTTTGCCGAGTACGTCGTCATCCCCGAGTCGAATATCTGGAAACTCGATCCGGCGACTCCGCAGGAGTACGCTTCCATTCTCGATCCGCTGGGCAATGCCGTACACACGGTGCTCGCCGGAGAAATCGCCGCAAAAACTGTAGCCGTCACCGGCTGCGGCCCCATCGGGCTGTTCTCGATCGCCGTGGCAAGAGCCGTAGGCGCAACCACGATCTTCGCGATCGAAGTCAACGAACACCGGCGCAAGCTTGCAGCCAGGATGAACGCTGACTACGCGCTCGATCCGTCGAAGGAAGATGTGCGTGCCATCGTCGCCGAAAAAACCGGAGGCCTCGGTGTGGACGTGGTCCTCGAAATGGCCGGCCATCCCGACGCCATTCGAACCGCCTTCGACATCATCCGCCGTGGCGGACGTATATCTCTCCTCGGCCTCACCTCGAAACCTATACCGCTCAACTTTTCCGAAGACATCATTTTCAAAGGCCTCACCATTCAAGGTATCAACGGCCGCCGCATGTACCAGACCTGGTACCAGATGACTGCCCTGCTCAAAAGCGGGCGTCTCGATCTTCACCCCGTGATCACCGACCGTATTCCGATGAAAGATTTTTCCAAAGCCATGGCCCGCCTGAAAACAGGTGAAGCCAGCAAGATCCTGGTGTATCCAAACGGGACACCGTAACTCTTCGTAACCCCCAGAAACGCGCCTGTCGTAAAATTGAGACTGTAGTAAAACAGTAGTACCCGGAGAGGTGGCCGAGTGGTTGATGGCTCCGGTCTTGAAAACCGGCATACCCGAAAGGGTATCGGGGGTTCGAATCCCTCCCTCTCCGCCAGTACTTTAGTTATCTAGCACTTGCAAGCCGGTGATACCTATACTGAGTCCATGGGGTATACCTTTTCTGGGTGCCCCGCAAAGGAGCAGTGGGGTATGGCCGAACAATGGCGCGATGTCTCAGGGTACGACGGAATTTATCAAGTTTCTGACCGAGGGCAGGTTCGGAACACCCACACCAGCAAAATTCTTCAACCCATCAAAATCAAGAACGGGAGACTGTACGTCACCCTATCGAGCGATGGGTTCCAACGAAAATGCACTGTTCACAGCCTGGTCGCCGCTGCGTTTCTAGGCGACTGCCCGCCCAAGCACGAGATCACCCACAAAGACGGCGACTATACGAACAATGCCGCTCGAAACCTTGAGTACGTCACTCGGGGAGAGAATCAGAAGCGATTCGTCATGAGGTCAGGCGGGTATTCAGTCAATCTCACGAAACGGGTTCAGACGACGAATGGTATGCGTTACTGCCCCGTCGCTCAGTCGGCAAACGGTCGAGTCAAGGCCGATGTCGTGTTGTTGAATGGAAGGGAAGAGCGGCACCCGGAAGGCGCGTACTACCTCGAGTGGCGCGAAGACGCGAAGCGTGTGCGCCTCTCCGTTGGCAAAGACCCAGCCGATGCCAGTGCCCGCCGCCAGCGCAAGGAAGCTGAGCTGAACGCGGTGAACAACGGGGTCTCTGTCGTGCCTAATGGCCAGAATGGGAACAGGTCAGTGGCAGCAGCCGTCGCCGATTTCCTTGACGAAACCAAGCTCACAAAGAAGCCAAAAACTCTGGCAGCGTATTCGACGGCACTGGCATACTTCGTAGAATCCTGCCACAAGCTCAATCTCGAAGAGATCGACCGAAAAGACCTGTTGAAATTCTCTGCGTTCCTGCGTGACGAGAAGGACCAGGCACCGCGCAGCGTGTACAACAAGTTCGAGAATGTAATGTCCTTCCTGAAGACAAACGGGATTCGTGGCCTGGTAGGCAAGAACGACTGGCCGCGGTACACCGAAGAAGAACCGGAGATCTACGAGCAGGAAGAACTGGATAAGCTGTTCGCAAAGTGTGACCCAGAAGAACGGCTTTGGTATGAGTTTTTCTTGATGACAGGGATGCGTGAGCAGGAAGCCATGTACACGTACTGGTCAGATGTAAATCTTGCCGCATCTACGGTCCGTGTGAGCCACAAACCGGATCGAGGCTGGACGCCAAAGGCCTACAAGGAGCGGGAGATTCCCATTCCTTCAAAGCTGGTGAAGAGTCTGAAGGCATGGAAAGCAAAATCAGACAAGACCTGTAGCCTGGTCTTCCCGACCGCTGGCTGCAAACCCAAGCTCGACTTTCTCGACGGGCTGAAAGCTGTCGCAGTACGGGCGAAGCTGGATAAAGAAAACTTCTGGCTGCACAAGTTCAGAGCGACGTTCGCTACATGGTCACTGTGGGC
>Ga0209890_10000007_pt1 | contig 91325 bp, 82 predicted proteins | sample OrgsoiDNA2013049_FD_185799 | JGI IMG/M metagenome (GOLD analysis project Ga0209890, IMG submission 185799) | Permafrost soil microbial communities from the Arctic, to analyse light accelerated degradation of dissolved organic matter (DOM) -... | ecosystem: Environmental > Terrestrial > Soil >... | reverse complement strand
CACGCGATCGACTCCGGCACCCTAAAAGGGTCCCACGCCCCCCGCGATGAGCTCGGTCGAGCAAAGCTCGCCCTCCCTCACGCGATCGACTCCGGCACCCTAAAAGGGTCCCACGCCCCCCCGCGATGAGCTCGGTCGAGCAAAGCTCGCCCTCCCTCACGCGATCGACTCCGGCACCCTAAAGCGATTTGTCATTGTCGCTGGCGACCTCCATCACGCGCGTGCCGTGGCCGCGCCTGCTAGACTGGTCCCATGCGTTCTAGCTTCGTCCGAGGGCGTCGTTTGAACAGCCCCGTCGGTCTGTGGTTGGGCATGCTGGCAGGGGTGGCGAGCGGGGCCGGCTGCCATCGCACCGCCCCAGACATCGCGCCCGCGGCCCTGGGCGCGCCGGCGACAATCGAGGTGCTCAAAGGTGGGCGCTGGCTGTTCACCTATGCGGAGCCAGCCGGCTCTTTCGCCACCACCGATAAGCCAGAGACGATCCCGGAGGCCGCGCGCGGCCTCGTGCGGGTGATCGAGCCGACCGACCAGATGAAAGGGGGCGCCGATCGCGTCTACGTCACCAGCGTCAGCGAGCTGCTCGCTGGTGGAAAGTCATCGGCGAAGGCGATGTCGCGCGAGGCCTTCGAGACGGCTGCGCTCGCGGCGCTGCCGGGCGGGGAGTCATCCCCGTTTGCAGCACGACCAGGGGCGCCTCCTCCGACGGCGGCACCAACCGCCGCACCGTCCGCCCCGCCGGGCGGCACGGTCCCTCCAGGCACGACGCCGGTGGTGACGATCTATGGGACCTCGTGGTGTGGCGCCTGCCGCGCCGCTCGCGAGTACATGACGGCCCACAAGATTCCGTTCGCTGACAGAGACATCGAGCGCGACCCGGGCGCAGCGCAGGAGCTGGCCGACAAGGCGAGCAAGATGGGGATCCCGACCGACCGTGTGCCGGTCATCGATGTGCGGGGGCGCCTGCTGCTGGGGTTCGATCGCGAACGCATCGAGGCGCTCCTGGGGCAACCGACATGAGGCCCTCAGGACTGCGACTGCTGCTGGCGATCGTCCTCGGAGGCGCGCTGCTAACGGCGCGCCCCGCGGAGGCGCGGCTCGTCGATCTCTACGCGGGCGCCACGGCGGGGGGCCTGGCCGGATGGGGGACGACGCCGAATACACCCGACTTCTTCGACACCACGCGCGGCGGGGGTGTGGGGTTCGATCTCGGGTTGAAGCTGCTGATCTTCGATTTCTCGGCCAACTTCTTTCAGACCTTCAACGGCTCGGGGGCGTCGGGAACGTTGATTCAGTTCCTGCTCGGGACGGAGTTCGACATCCCGCTCGGAGAGGCCAAGCTCCCCGATGGGCAGAGTCAGAACGTGCTCAAGCCGGAGATCGCGGGTGGCTTCGGGTTCGGCACACCGGGGCCGGTGAGCCCACCGCTGACCGACAGTCAGGTCTCGGCCAAGGGGGTTCTGGTCAACGGCACCGTCGGGTACGAGTACTACTTCAACCCCTTCATCGCCGTCGGCGCGCAGGGGACCTTCGGGTACCACTACTTTTTTGGGGGGGACGTGGTGAACGCCGTCCAGGGGCACTCATCCGGCTACCACGTGAGCGGCCTGGGAACGTTGACGTTCCACTTGGGGTATTAGGGGGCTGCTCGAGCGAGCAGAGCCAGGAACTCCTCGGGCGGTACCAGCGTGTCGGCCTTGGCGACGATCGCACCTTCGGAAGAGAGGATGCGGATGGCCGGGAGGGTGTCGGCGCCGTACTTGCGCTTGATCGCGCCGAGCGCGGGGTCTTCGTCCTCGCGCGAGACGTCGATGCGCAGGAGCGTGAAGCGCTGCAGGGCCGCAGTGACGTCGGGGCGGGAGAAGACCTTCACCTCGAACTCGCGGCAGGGAACGCACCAGCTGGCGGCGAAGTCGACCAGCAGGGGGCGGCCGGCCGCGCGCGCCGACGCCACCGCGGCCGGCTCGTCGGAGAGCCAGGCCAGCTTCACGTCCCCCTTGGGCGCCAGCAGATAGTTGGTCGCGCCGAAGATCCCGATCGTCGCCAGGCCCACGGCCAGCGCCTTGCGCACCCGCTCGGCCGGGCTGCCGTGAAAGCTGGCGTGAACCGCCCCGAGGACGACGCCCACCAGCACCAGCGCAGCCATCGTGAACGCGAAGCGGGGCGTCCCCGAGCCGAACCGCGCCAGCTGGGGCACGACGTTCTTGAGGTAGTAGAGCGCCGCTGCGAAGAGCGCGACCCCGAAAACGCTCTTCACCCACTCCATCCAGCGGCCAGGGCGCGGCAGGGACATCGAAAAGCCTGCCAGCAACCAGAACGGCAACCCCACGCCGGCGCCGTAGGTCGCCAGCAAGACGAATCCCCAGGTCGCGTTGCGCGTGGTCGCCACGTAGGCCAGGAGCGACGCCAGCGGTGGCCCGGTGCAAGGGGCGGCGATGATCCCGGCGACGAGCCCCATTCCAAACGCACCAAGGAGGCCGCGACCGCCGACGCGCGCCAGGCGCCCCTGCAGACCTGACGGCAGCGCCACCTCGAACGCGCCGAACATCGACAGCCCCATCGCGAAGAAGAAGAGCGCCAGCGGCACGATCACCCAGGGGTTGGCCAGGAACGTCCCAAACGCGCGTCCCAGAAGTCCGAAGGTCGTTCCGAGACCACCGAACATCGTCGCGATCCCGACGACGTAGGCGGTCGCCAGCCCCAGCGCGCGGCCGCGCGGGACGCCGGCCTTTGCCCCGAAGATGCTGACGGTGATGGGAATCATCGGGTAGACGCAGGGCGTGAGCGCCGTCAGGACGCCGTAGCCGAGCGCGAAGAGCAGACTGGGGTGCGTGCCGCCGTTCATGCGTTCTTCACCTCATTATACGGGCCAATGTCGTTGCGGTTACGCACGACAACCGGTAACTTTCGGCGCGATGGCCCCCCATCACGACGCGGTTCGCGTATGAGCACCCAACGGCGCTGGTCCGGTCCCGCGCTCGGCCGCATGGCGGTGATGGGCGCCGGGCAGATCGGCGGGTCGGTAGCGCTGGCCGCGCGCGCCGCGGGCGCGGTGACCGAGGTGGTCGCCTGGAGCCGGACGCGCGAGAAGCTGGAGCGCGCGCAGGCGCTGGGGATCATCGATCGCTCGGCGACCTCGGCGGCTGAGGCGGCGCGCGGCGCGGCGCTGGTCGTGCTGGCGACCCCGGTCCGCAGCCTCGGAGAGATCGCCGCCGAGATCGCGCCGACGCTCGACCCGAATGCCATCGTCATCGACGTTGGATCGGTAAAGGCGACCGCGATCGCCGCGGTCGAGCCCAAGCTGCCGCCGGGCGCGTTCGTCGCTTGCCACCCGATCGCCGGGACCGAACGGGTCGGCCCCGACGCAGCCAGCCCCTTGCTGTTCGAAGGGAAGCGCTGCGTCCTCTGTCCGACCTCCGCCAGCCGCGAAGAGGCCGTCACGACGATCGAGCGCCTCTGGACGGCGATGGGCGCCGAGACGGTGCGCATGGACGCCGCCCTGCACGATCGCGTGCTCGGTGCGGGGAGCCACCTGCCACACGTGGCGGCCTACGCGCTGGCCGCGACATTGGGCGCGATCTCCGGCGACGTGATCGAGGGGCTGCGGCAGTTGCCGACCCCCAGCCTGCGCGACACCACGCGCGTCGCCGCCTCGAGCCCCGTCATGTGGCGCGACATCTTCCTCGACAACCGCGCCGAGGTGCTGCCGCTGGTCGAGGCGCTGGTGCAGCAGATCGAGAAGCTGCGCGCGGCCATCGCCGCCGGCGACGGGAAACGGATCGAGCAGCTGCTCGAGGCCGGGAAGATCGGGCGCGACCGGCTCGTGCCGGGGTAGCGCCGAGCCGTTCGATGAGGTTCCTAGGCGGGGTCCTCGCGACAGTGATCGCCACGGGCTGTGTCGATCTGATGCAGCAGCAGCCGTCGCCGTCGACGCCGGCGGCGCAAGCTGGTCCGCGCACCGCCCCCGACGACAGCGATCTCTGGAACCTGGCGCCGGCCAGCTCCGACGTTCTGGCGGAGGTCGACCTCGCCGCGTTGCGCGCGTCGCCCTGGTCGCACTCGCTCACTGAAAGCGGCCTCTCCGGCCAGCGCGAACAGGGGAGGCGCCTCTTCGGTTACGACATCTTCGGCGAAGGCGAGCGTCTGCTGGCGGTCATGACGGAAGCCGGAGGCGTCCCGCGCACCTTGACCATCGTGCGGGGAACGTTCGACCCCGCGCGCATCGGGGCGGCGTTCATGGCCGCGGTGCCCGGCGCGACCGAAAGGCGCTGGCGTGAGAGCCCGATCTGGCAAGGGCAAGGGCAAGGGCAAGGGCAAGGGCAAGGGCAAGGGCAAGGGATCGACGGCGAGCAGGCCGTCGCCCTGGTGACGCCGCGAACGCTGGTGCAGGGGGAGTCAAACCAGGTCCGCGCCGCGATCGACGCTGCCTGGGGGATGGTCCCGGACGCCCGCGCGGTCCCGCTCGGCTCCCTCCGGCATTCGCTCGACGCCGACCGTCTGGACCACGCTGGGCCGGCCGCCTTCATCGCGCTCAACGTCACCGACGGGATGCGTGCCCGCGCAGCCGGGGTCGTCGACCTGCCGCCCGGGCTCGCCATCTGCGCCGCGCGCGTCGATCTCGCCGACGACCTGAATCTGGAACTCGTCGGCGTGATGGACAACGCTCAGGACGCCGCCGCTGCCATGATCGCCGGCAACCTGGCGATTCGGCAGTACGCCCAAAATCCGATGGTCCGGATGCTAGGTCTTGGCGCCGTTCTGCAGGCGGTCGTGCTCGGGGCCGAGGGGACGCGCCTGCACGGCCACCTCCGCATCCCGGCCGAGCGGCGCGAGGGTCTGTCCGACAAGCTGCTCGCGATCCTGCAGATGGTGGCCGCCGCACGGCAGTGATCTCGTGGTAGTCAATCCGGCGATGTCGTCCTCGCTTCACGTCCGCCGATCGGGCCCGCTGCGCGGCAGCTGCCGCGTCCCCGGCGACAAGTCGATCTCCCACCGCGCGCTGTTGTTCGGCGCGCTCTGCGACGGTGTCGTCGAGGCGCGGGGCCTGGGGCAGGGGGGGGACAACCTGTCGACGGCGGCGGCGCTGCGGGCGCTCGGTGTCGACGTCCAGATCGACGCCGGGCATGCGCGCATCGCCGGCGTCGGGTTCGCGGGGCTGCACGAAGCGGCCGAGGCGCTCGACTGTGGAAACTCGGGGACGACGATCCGCCTTCTGCTGGGCCTGCTGGCCGGGCGGCCTTTCGAGACCGAGATGCGTGGCGATGCCTCGCTCACCCGGCGGCCGATGGGCCGGGTGGCAGCGCCGCTGCGCCAGATGGGAGCGACGATCGAAGGGCGAAGCGACCCAGCGCGGCCGGGCGACGTCTACCCGCCGTTGCGCGTCCGCGGCGGCGCGCTCTGCGGCATCGAGCACCAGCTGAAGGTCGCCAGTGCCCAGCTCAAGAGCGCGCTCATCTTGGCGGCGCTGCAGGCGCGCGGACGGACGGTGCTGCGCGAGCCGGCCCGCTCGCGCGATCACACCGAACGAATGCTCGGTTTTCTCGGCGCGCCGATCACCACCCTGGCCAGCGGCGAGATCGTCGTCGATCCGACCGGCTGGAATGGCCGGCTCAAGGCCACGGCGTTGACCATCCCCGGCGACCTTTCGTCGGCGACGTTCCTCATCGTCGCGGCGCTGGTCGTCCCCGGCAGCGACGTCGTCATCGAAAATGTCGGCCTCAACCCGACCCGCGCCGGGGCGCTGGACGTGCTCCGTGCGATGGGCGCCGACCTGACCATCGAGCCGGTGGCCGAAGCGATGGGGGAGCCGGTCGGCCGAATTCGCGCGCGGGCAAGCTCGCTGCGCGGCACCCGAGTGGCGGGCGAGCTGGCGCTGCGGGCGATCGACGAGATCCCGGCGCTGGCGGTCGCCGCAGCGAGCGCCGAGGGGGAGACGACGTTCGCCGATCTGGCCGAGCTGCGCATCAAGGAGTCGGACCGCATCGCCGCGCTGGCGCGCGAGCTCGGACGGGCCGGTGCGCGGGTCGAGGAGCGTCCAGACGGATTCGTCGTCGCGGGTCTGGCCGGGCGCCCACCCGCCGGCGGCGCGGTCGTTCCCGAGCACGATCACCGCATCGCAATGGCCGGTGCGATACTCGGCCTCACGGGCGCCGACGAGACCACCGTCCCAACCGCCGACATCGGCACGTCGTTCCCCACGTTCGCCGAGACGCTCGCGGCGCTCGGCGCGTCGATCGACGTCGACTGACTCGGGTCAGTCGGTCGCCGCGTCGGGGACGACGCCGGCCGAGCAGACGCTCGCCGCGGTACACTTGGACAGCGTCAGAAGCACCGCGATACCGTTACAGTCGGTGGTGGACTTGATGGCGTCGAGACAGACGGTCAGCTTCGACTGATCGATGTGCCCCTGGCATTGCGAGGTCGGCCAGCCGCTGGTCCAGCTGCCCAAGACCTGGGTCATGCAGTCCGCGTAGGTGTCGTAGCTGAGGCCGGTTCCAATCTGGTTGCACATCTTGTAGTAGTCGCAGCTCGCAGAAGTGGCCTGATTCCGCGCCGAGCCGACGTCGTTGGTCGAGACGCCGCCACAGTTGATGGCGGCCCCGATCAGCGCCGCCGCGAACACCGAGGTCGCCGCCACCATAGTCGCCTTGCCGGTTGTCGTCATCGGCCCTCCTTTTCGCTCACCAGCGCCAGCCGACGACGGCCCCGGTCACCGGATCTCCGCCGCGCCCGCGCACGATTGTCACATAAGCGCCGGTCAGGGTCAGCACCGCGCCGGCGCCGATGAGGACGCCGCCACCGATGTTGCGCGATCGGTTCGCCGAGCAATCCGTCGCCGAGCAGCTGGCCTGCGAGGCGAGCACGGCGGCGCCGGCAGCGACGGCCAGCGCGCCGACCATGGCCACCACCGCCGGACCGACCAGGTGCGGCGCCGGTGCGGGTGGCGGCGGCGCCACAGGAGCGGGGGGGGGCACCGCCTCGTCGATGTGGGAGCGGACCGCATCCGCCAGGCGCAGCATCGTCGCGCGCGCTTCCGCGACGGTGCAAACGTCGCAGCTCTTCGATTCGGTGGCGATGGGGAGGGCGGCCGGCGCTGCCCCTTCGGTGGAGAAGAGCCGCGCCACGCTCTTGTAGCTGTTGCCGGCGACCTCGATCTTCACGCGCACGATGTAGCCGACGTCGAGCACCTGGCCGATCGACTTGAGGCAGGGGGAGGCGTCGCAGTGCGCGAGCTCGGGGTGCGCCTCCAGCTTGTGCGCGGTGTCGCCCGGGTCGAGGACCTGGATTCCGGCGCGGACCAACCCGAGCACGAAGCCATCCTGCAGCTGGTTGCTGAGCGCCGGCGCGCCCCCCTCGAGCTGAAACTCCGGGATGGTCACCCGCGCGCGCGCCTGGGCGGCCGGCGCGGCGACGGCGAGCACAGTCAGGCCCAGCGCGGCGACGAGAAGGGGGCGCATCCTCGACGGCATCTTACCTCAGTCGGCAGGCCAACGGATCGGCTGGAGCCGCTCGCGGGTCACGGGATGGCCGTCCCAGCGTCCGTCGGCCCAGCGGCGTCCGTCGGCGCCCCAGCGTCGACCGAGCCGTCGATCGCCGCAACGCCGGCATCGGGGACACAGCTGGCCGGCAGCCATTGCGGCCCAAGGCCGAAGCAGTAGTGCGGCGACGAGCGGTCCGGCAGCTGCGGGCAGCGGGCCGCCGCCCAGCAAACTTCGCGGTCGTCCGTCTCGCAGGAGAAGACAGCGCGCGACGGCGACGAAAGATAGTCGAGCTCCAGCCGCGAGCGGCCGAGCGCGTTGGCGCCGACCAGTCCGTCGATCTCGGGCCCTTCCGGCAGGATATCGAAGCGCAGCCCCTGCAGAAACGGCTCGTCGTCGGAGATGACCGCGACCGGGATCTGGCCGCCGATCTCCAGATAGGCCGCGCTGTTCGCCGCCTCGCCCGTGTTGTTGGGATCGACGTCACAGGGGGCGCCGCAGAGCCCCGGGACGGGGTTGGTCACCATCTGGGTCACCATCTGGTTCTGGTGGGCGACGAGCTCCGTGCGCCGCGACCGACCGAGCTCGACGCAGGGTCCGGGATCGTTGTCGGTCCCCGCCTCGAGGTTGATGAGGACGAAGCGGGGGATGGTCGCCCAGAGCAGAACGTCGATCGGTTTGTACCAGGTCGCCACATAAAGAGGCGGGAGCGACGGCGCGGCGGGCGTTGCTGGAACGGATGGCAGCGGCGGCGTGAGCCCAGCCTTGACCGCTGCCGCGACGACCCGGGTCCAGGCGGACGCGCTCAGGACCAGCGGGCCGACGCCGGTGTCGATCATCAGCGACAGGTCGACGCCGCTCGCCTGATTGGACGCGTCTTGGCCGTTTTTGCAGTTCGCCAGGAGAGCCGGCGATAGCTTGGCCGAGCCCGTGACCGGCGAGAAGGCGTCGGGCAAGGCGCAGGCCCGCAGCACCACTCGGGTGGGCGGGACGTCGAGCGGGCCGCGCAGACCGAGGAAGTCGGGATTGCCCTCGGCGGTGATCTCGCCGCCCCCGAACGCCGTGAAGTTGACGACGGCGTACCCGGCGTCCTCGAGCAGGGAGGCGTCTTCGCCCAGGTGGTTCCAGAAGGTCATTGATGGGCAGAGCCCCGCTCCGCCGTGCGGGCAGAGGGCGCCGAAGCGAAACTCCACCGAGTAGCCACGCAACAGATCGGCACCGAGCACGCCTCCCGGGAAGTAGGTCGGGTCGCCGGCGGGGTAGAGCGGCACCCCGATGACGTCCCAACCGCGGAAGCTGGCGCGCTGGGGGAAAGGCGTGGAGGGGGGAACGGAGACGCCAGCCTGGTAGAGGTTCCAGCTTCCCGGGTTCGTCCGCGGGTTCGCCGCCGAAGGGGCAGCCAAGATGGTGAACGGGCTACCGGTGTCGATCACCATCCGGAAGGTCTGGTCGGCGGTGGCCCCCGGCAGGCCGGCGATCGCCACCAGCGCTCCGCCATCTGGGGCCCCGGCGTCGCCCACGCTGACGGTCGACAACAGCGGCGCGCCGAGCGGCGCGCGCGTCAGCTGGATGGGATACGAATCGACCGTGCAGCAGTTCTGGCTGCAGCCGCCCGCTCCGCTGGCCGCCGCCAGACCGAGGCCGGCGAGCAGCACCAGGAGACGCGCGCTGCGGGCGGCGCGCATTACTCGTTGTCGTCGTCTTTTTCGTCCAGCTTCTTGCGCATCTTCTTGATGAGCGCCTCGAAGCCGTCCCGATTGATGATCTTGTTGAACTCGGCGCGGTAGTTCTCGAGCATGCTCTGCTCGTCGGTCACCACGTCGTAGACCACCCAGTGCCCTTCCTTCCAGATCATCTTGTACTCGAGGGCGACCTTGGTCTTCTTGCCCCGGGCGACGGTGTTGAGCGTCGCAGTCACGGTGGCCTCGGAGCCGGTCTTCTCTTCCTTGTCGTACTTGATGTTGTAGTTCGGGCTGCCGTGCACCTGCTTGAGGTAGCTGCGCTCCACCAGCTGGCGCAACGTCTCGACGAACTCTTCCCGCTGCTTGGGCGTGATCTTGTCCCAGTTCTTGTTCAGTGACCGCTTGGCCAGCTCACCGTAATCGAGGAAGGAACCGACCAGCTTCTTGACCTCGCTGCGCTCGAGCTCCGCCTCGGGTGACCAGTTCGGCTTGTTCTTCTGCAGCACCTTGTCCAGCTGGGCGTTCGATTTCTTCAACTCGGCCATCGGGCTGGAGTTGGCGGGGGGCGGCGTCTCCGCGGCGCGGGCCGGAGACGCGACCACCGACCCGATCAGGAGAGCCGTCAGGAGGATGGCGGCAAGGGCAGCAGTCGAGCGGCGCAAGCTAGACATCGTGGCCTTTACATACCAGTCCAGGTAACCCAAAGGAAGACGCGCGGGGAAGGGGGGAAGTTATGCAGCGGTTGCAGGCGCGTGCTACCGTGAATGACGATGCCGATCCGCGAAGCATCCCTGACGGATCACCGCGAATCTCCCGAGCCGCGGCGGGCGGACGACCAGGCTGCCAACGGCGGCGCCCCAGGATTCGACTCGCGCGACTGGCTGACGCAGGCGACCGGCGAGATGCGGGAGAGCTTCGCCCGCAACCGGCGCGTGATCTCCTTCGCCGAGTACGTGACGCTGTTCAGCGCCGAGCCGGCTCGGCAACTGCGCTCGGCCGCCCAGTACCTCCGCGATGTCTTCGATCACTTCGGCAGCGAACCGGTGCGCACGCCGCGCGGTCCGATGACCCGCTGGAAGCTTTTCGACTGCCCCTGGGACAACGGCAAGGACGCGCTGGTCGGCCAAGAAGAGGTGCAGGCCGCCGTCTACCGGCTGGTGGCGAACTTCGCGCGCGAGGGGCGGACCAACCGCCTCATCCTGCTGCACGGCCCGAACGGCAGCGCCAAGTCGACCTTCGTCGCCTGCCTGCAGCGGGCGATGGAGCACTACTCGACGCTGGAGGACGGCGCGCTCTACAAGTTCAACTGGATCTTCCCGTCGCAAAAGCTGACCAAAGGGGGGATCGGCTTCGGGGGCGGCATCGAGTCGGGAGGCGGGCAGGAGACCTTCGCCTATCTCGAAGACGAGCTGATCGAGTCGAAGATCGCCGACGAGATGCGCGATCACCCGCTCTTGCTCCTCCCACGGGCGAAGCGGCGGGAGCTGGTCATGGAGCGGCTCGCCTCCGTCAACCGGCCGGAGCTGCGGCCCGCCGACTATCTGGTGCGCGGCGATCTGTCGCACCGCAACCGGCAGATCTTCGAGGCGCTGCTCTCGTCGTACCATGGCGATCTCAGCAAGGTGCTGCGCCACGTCCAGGTCGAGCGCTTCTTCGTCTCTCGCCGCTACCGGCAGGCGGCCGCCACCGTCGAGCCGCAGCTGGCGGTCGACGCCCACTCGCGGCAGCTGACGATGGATCGCTCGCTCGCCTCGCTGCCGGCGGCGCTACAGTCGCTGACGCTGTACGAGTACCAGGGGGAGCTCGTCGATGGGAACCGGGGCGTGATCGACTTCGCCGATCTGCTCAAACGGCCGCTCGAATCGTACAAGTATCTCCTCGGCACGGTGGAGCAGGGGCGGGTCTCGCTCGACGTCGCCAGCCTGGAGCTCGACACGGTCTTCATCGGATCGTCCAACGAGGGCTACCTGGCGGCGTTCAAGGAGATCCCCGAGTTCCAGTCGTTCAAGGGTCGGATGGAGCTGGTGCGCGTGCCCTACCTGCTCGACCACCGCGTGGAGCAGCGGATCTACCAGGCGCAGATCCAGGCCGCGCACACCGAGTCGGCCCGTCACGTGGCGCCGCACGTCGCCTGGGTGGCCGCGCTGTGGGCGGCGCTGACGCGGATGAAGAAGCCGCTGGCCGAAAAATACAACAAGTCGCTGTCCGACATCGTCTCCAAGCTGGGTCCGATGGAGAAGGCGCAGCTCTATGCCGACGGCGCCACGCCCGAGGGGCTCAGCACCGAACAGCAGCGCGATCTCGTGGGCGGGATCGAGAAGATCGCCCGCGAGTCGGACAACTACCCGAACTACGAGGGGCGGACCGGCGCCTCTCCGCGCGAGATGAAGCTGGTGATCATGAACGCGGCGCAGAGCACACGGTACAAGTGCCTGTCGCCGTTCGCAGTCCTCGACGAGCTGGAGGAGCTCGTCCGTGGCGTGACGGTGTACGAGTTCCTCAAGCAAGAGCCGCTGCCGGGTGGTTTTCATGAAAACCGTAAGTTCATCTTCCAGGCGCGCGATAAGTTGATCGACCAGATCGACGACGAGGTGCGGACCTCGATGGGACTCGTCGAGGAGCGGCGCTATATCGACCGCTTCGAACGCTACGTGACCCACGTCTCCTACTGGGTCAAGAAGGAGAAGGTCCCGAACCCGATCACCGGCCGCGACGAGGAGCCTGACGAGGAAATGATGGCGGAGATCGAGCGGATCCTGCAGATGGCGGGCCGCCGCGACGAGTTCCGCCGCGAGGTCATCACCCGGATCGGGGCCTGGTCGATCGATCACCCCAAGCAGAAGCCGGATTACGAACAGATCTTCCCGCGCCCGATCGCCGAGCTGCGTGCCTCGTTCTTCGAGGAGCGCAAGAAGCAGGTTCGCAAGATCAACGAGGACCTGCTGGTCCTGTTGACCGACGGCCCCTCGCGCATGCAGCCCGACGCCGCGACCGCCTCGGGCAACACGCTCGCCACGATGAAGTCGCGGTTCGGTTATTGCGACGACTGCGCCAAGGACGCGATCCTGGCGCTCGTGCGCAAGCGCTACAGCTGACCCGCTCGACCGGCCGCGTGCTGCGGCGAGCTGAGCGGGGAGGGGGAGGGAGAGGCTGGCAGAGGCGGCGCCCCGGGCGGCGTCTCCGACCCGGCGACGGCCGGAGCCGCGGTGGCAGGATCTCGCGCCGACGACAGCCGATCGACGGTGTCGAGCAGATTGGAGGCCAGATCGCGCGCGACCGGGATGTCGCGAGAGATCGCGCGTGACAGATCGCGGCCGTGGCGCCTTTCGTCGGCCGACCCAGGGTTGGCCAACGCCTTTCGATAGTCGAAGGTGTGCAGGATCTGCAGCCGGATCGAATCGCCCACGCGCGCCAGCAGCTCGTGCTCTTCGGTTCCCAGCGACGAGGGGGGCCACTCGCGCCATCCCGTCTGCCCGAGCACCCACAGACGGGCGAGCTCGCCAAAGGCGCCCTCCTTGGGGCGATCTTCGATGACGGCGACGCGTCGATCGTCGAGCGGGAATTGCCGGCCGTAAAAGTGATAGAGAAGGACGCCGTCCACCTCGTCGGCCCGGACGAACAGCCCGCCGAAATCGAACAGCGGCAAGGTTCCCGCCGCGAGGGCCTCTTTGACCCGCGCGCGGTCCGCGGCCGAGGGGGCGCCTGGGCCCCCCTCGGTCAGGGAGCGCGGAAGGCGCCGCTTCTTGTGCATGAACTCGATGAGCTGATCGATGCCGACAACGACGTTCAGCGCGCCATGTCCCCGGTAGCCGGCGTGATAGACGCCGACCAGCTCGAGATCGCGCGACTTGCATGACGCCGCCAGCACCGGGCTCCCTGAGTTCCCTTCGGCGAGGAGCGCGTCGATGACGAAGTCGACGTGGTCCCACCCCTGTTCTTGATCGCGATCGTAAGGGTTCACCACCTTGCCGCCCGAAACGGCCTGCATCACCCCGAGCGGGAAGCCGCGTACCTCGACGGCGTTTCCCTGGCGCAGCGCCGCGCTCTTGCCGATCTTGTAGGGAAGTACGGTCAGCTTCTGATTCGCCTTGAGGATGGCGGAGTCGAGCAGCGGATCGACCGCCACGCGCGTGAGGGCGATCTGCCCCGGCTCGAAGTCGTCGCGCTCGTCGCGCACGATCCGGAGCTTGTCCTCGACGCGCTTGCACCCCTCGGGGATGCCGTCGATGCGGTGGAAGGTGTCGGTCACTTCGGGCCAGGCGGCGACGTGCTCGTTGGTGAGCAGGTAGGTCTCGTTGCCGGACGCCTCGTAGGCGAAGGCGGTGCCGAGCTCGCTGGCCTGTACGCGCCGGCGGCGCAGCTTGCCGTCGGGTCCGAAGAAGGGGCACTCGTACTTCGCGGAGCTGCGAACCAGGTAGCTGTACTGACTCTTCGCCCCCTGCTCGGTGTCGCGCGTCCGCGCCGATTGAACCTGCAGCGTGTCGGCGTACTCCCCCTCGCACATGAGCGCCGTGGTCGCCGAAAGTTGCGACCGGGTCACCATGTCGAAGGCGATGCCAATGACGATGAGCCCGCCGAGCAAGAGCGGCATCCAGCGCGGCACCAGCCGCGGCACCAAGCTCTTGAGCGGTAACTTCATGACGAGGCTTCCAATTTCAGCGTAGCATGTGCCCCCGAGGACCGCCGAATATGGCCAAAGCCCCCACGGCCACCCAGGCCGACGTGATCCGCGCGGCGGTGGCGCTGGCCGCCCGCCCCAGCGTCGATCATCTGCTGTACGTCGGCGATCTCGCGCTCCCCGAGGAGCTTTTCCGCGGCAAACCGCGCGCCCGCAAGCGGCTCGTGCAGGCGGTGGTCAGTGAAAATCAGCGCGACGTGATCGAGGCCTCGGGCGTCCGGGTGCTGCCGCTGCCCGACTACGACCTCGGCCGCCCCGAAAAACTCAAGATTGCCCTGGTGAGCGGGATCGCACGCGGAATCTACAAAGAGGGTGACGTCGTGGTCGGCCTCCTGGCGCGCAAACCGGCCGCCTACCCGGACTCGATCCTGGTGGTCACCGTCGGCCCCGAGGATGGGGAGGGCTCGTTTGGCTTCCTTCAAGCTGAGGGGGTGTCGGCAGGCGTGATGGACACCTTGATCGAGCTGGCCGTCTCCATCGGCGTGGAGGGGTGGGAGGGGCGGCCCGTCGGGGCGCTGTTCGTGGTCGGCGATTCGAACACCGTGATGGAGAAGTCTCGCCAGCTGACGCTGAATCCGTTTCAGGGCTACTCGGAGGACGAGAAGAACATCATGAACCCCGACGTGCGGCACGCGCTGCACGCCTTCTCGGTGCTCGACGGAGCGTTCATCGTCCGCGAGGACGGCACAGTGGTGGCCGCCGGGCGCTACCTCAACCTAGACGACGAGAAGGAGCTCGACCTTCCGCTCGGCCTCGGCGCGCGACACATGGCGGCGGCCGGAATCTCGCGTGACACCGACGCCATTGCGATCGTCGTCTCGCAGACTTCCGGCTCGGTGCGGGTGTTCCGCCGAGGCAAGGCGGCGCTGGAGCTGGCGCCCCGCGTACGCAGATCCTAAAGAGTCACGCCGATCCCAAAGAGTCACGCCGATCGTAAACAGGCACGCCGATCCTAACTCTACGGAGGTCGCGTCGCTCACCGCCGGGCAAATTTGCCGGGGCAGGGCCTTTCCAGCTACGATGCACGGCAGTGCGAGCCCGCGCGTCCCTGGTTGCGCTGATGGTGGCGATCGCCCTCGTGGCATCGGCCGCGCCGCCTGCCCGCGCCGATGACGACCAGAAGGCGCGCGACCTGTTCACGCAGGGGAACACCTACTTCGACCTGGGGCAGTTCGACAAGGCAATCGACGCCTGGCAGAGCGGGTACCAGCTCAAGAACGATCCCGGTTTCCTCTACAACATCGCGCAGGCCTACCGCACGACCGGAGAGGCGCAGAAGGCGATCTTCTTCTACAAGCGTTACCTGAGCAACTCTCCCAAAGCGCGCAACCGATCAGAGGTCGAGCAAAAGGTCGAGGCGCTGCAAAAGCAGCTCTCGGTTCAAGAGCAGGCCAAGGGGCTCCCGCCGCCCGGGCCGTTCGGTCCGGACAACCCCGGCGCCGCCAACGGCGCACCGCCCTCGACCGAGCCGCCAGTCCCATCGGCCACGGTCAATCCAGCGGTGGTGGTCACGGACGCGTCGACGCACGCGCAAGGGACGACCAACCCGAGCGGGATCGTCGAGGCGGGCACGGTCGCACCGCCGCACCGGATCGATCTGCGCGCCGCCATCGGGTTCGACACCTGGTCCTCGGGACTGCAGCAGAACGCCCAGCCGTCGTTCGCCTTCACGCTGGCCGGCGGGTACACGTTCGGCTCGCCGGCCTCGCGGGTGCGGTTCCGGCTCGGCGCGCTGTTCGGCTACACATTCCTCAAGGAGACCGATTCGAAGGACAGCTTCACCTCGTTCCTGATCGACCCGACGATCGTCGTGCGCGTCGCGCCGCGGCTGGTGTTGATGGGCGATTTCGGGATCGGCGTGTTGTCCGTCGGCGGCATCACGCCGAATTCTGCGTTGCTGGAGAGCTCCTCCGTCACCATCAGCGGCTCCCAGGCGTTTCCTCTGATCCGCGTCGGCGTAGCCGCCGATTACGACCTGACGAAGAACGTGTCGCTGTTCTTCTGGCCGGCCTATGCGAGCAGCGCGAAGAAGCAGTACTTCTACGGCGACATCGGGCGCTTCGAGCTGCTGGCCGGCGTCGCCTACCGCCCCTGAAATGCAGTGCCTCATCTTGGCGGGCGGCCTCGCCACCCGGATGCGGCCGCTCACCGAGACGATCCCCAAGGCGTTGATTTCGGTCGCCGGACGACCGTTCATCGACCATCAGCTTGGCTGGCTGGCGGCGCACGGCGTGACCGACGTGGTGCTGTCGGTCGGCTACCTCGGTGAGGCGCTGCACGACCACGTCGGCGACGGCGCCACCTACGGCCTCCGCGTTCGCACCGTCGACGAAGGGCCCAATCTGCGCGGGACCGCCGGGGCTGTGCGGCTGGCGCTGGACGAGGGCGCCCTCGACGAGCGCTTCCTGCTGACCTACGGCGACTCGTTCCTTCCCATCGACTTCGCCGCCGTCTTTCAGGCCTTCGTCGCCTCGGGCGCGCCGGCCCTCATGACCGTGTTTCGAAATCAGGGGCGCTGGGACACCAGCAACGTCATCTTTGATGGCCGGATGGTGACCCTCTACGACAAGCAGCGCCGGACGCGCCCCGCCGAGGACTTCGGCTTCATCGACTACGGTCTTTCCGCACTCGAGCGCCGGGTGGTGGCCGAGGAGGTCCCCTCCGGCGCCAAGGCCGACCTCAGCGATCTGTTTCATGCGCTGTCGCTGCGCGGCCAGCTCGCCGGCTTCGAATCGGCGGAGCGGTTCTACGAGATCGGGTCGCCCGCCGGCCTGGAGGATTTCGCGCAATGGCTCGCCCGAAGAGCGCAACAGCCGGGACGCTGATCGTCCTCGATCGAGACGGCGTCCTCAACCGCCTGATCGACAACCCGGCGGAGCCGCGTCCAGACAGCCCGATGCGCGCGAGCGAGGTGGAGGTCTTCCCCTGGGTGCCGGAGGCGCTGCGCGAGCTGACCGCCGCCGGGTTCGGCCTGGTGATCGCCAGCAACCAGCCGGCCGCGGCCAAGGGGAAGACCACGCGCGCCGAGCTCGAGGCGGCGCACGCGGAGGTGCTGCGAGCGGCCACGGCCAGCGGCGGCGTCATCCTGAGCTCGCACCTCTGCTTCCACCGCGCCGAGGACGGCTGCGCCTGCCGCAAGCCGGCCACCGGTTTGCTCGACGAAGCCTTCGCGCGCCACCCGGCCTTCGCCCGCGGACGCTCCTGGATGGTTGGCGATCGGGCGCCCGATATCCTCGCCGGGAGCTCGTTCGGCCTGCAGACTGCCTATCTCGCTGACGTCGCTTCGGACGACTACGCGTCGCTGGCCGCGCGCGGCGTTCGACCTTCCTTTCACGGGCGTGATTTGCGAGACTTCGCCGAGTTTCTGCTGAGCCGATAAGAGGCCCGGCGGCGCACGCGCAAGCGCCCAGGTCGCTGTTCTTCAGGAGCCGTCGCGGCGATCGCCGGAGAGGGCATAAATCTGGCGGACGATCTCGAGCGCCGCGTGGGCGTCGCGCAGGCCGACCAGCGGAGCGCGCCGTGCCTCGATGGCCTGCGCGAACGCTTCCAGCTCGATGTGCCACGACCTGTCCTCGCCGGGGTATTCCCAGATCGTCGTCTCTGGCGGTCCCAATGACGGCTTCATCTTGTAATAGCTCAGCCTCTCGACCCCGTAGCTCCCGCCGAGCCCTTCGACGTGAAGCTTGGCGTCCCGCCCGAAGATCTCGAAGGAGAAGGTGTTCTTCCACTCGGTCCAGGTCGCGTGCAGCCAGGCCACCTGTCCAGTGGCCGTCCGCAAGAGAAGAAAGCCGTTGTCTTCGACCGGCATGTTCCAGAAGAACGTCGCGATGTGACCCTGGACGTGCGGGAAGTCGCCGAGGAACCAGCGCGACAGATCGATGAGGTGAACGCCCTGGTCGAGCAGCTCGCCCCCGCCGGAAACCGCCGGATTGGCGCGCCATTCCTTCTCGTAACCGAGGCGGCCCCCGTGCCCGTACCGGGCACGGATGTACATCAGCGGACCGAGGACGCCGGAGTCGAGCAGCGCGCGCGCCTGCTGGAACGCCGGATGGTAGCGGTGATTGAAGCCGACCTGAACGCAAACGCCCCGGCGTTCCGCCGCCGCGATGATCGGCGTCAGTTCCTCGGGGGCACGCGCGGCTGGTTTCTCGACCAACACATGCTTCCCCGCCTCGACGGCAGCCAGCGTGACCGGCGCCAGCGCGTCGTTGCTGGTCGCCACGAACACGGCGTCCACGTCGGTTCGCTCAACCGCCGCACGCCAGTCGGTGAGCACGGTCGCGCCACGGACCTGCTTGGCGAGACTCTCGGCGCGCTCTCGCGCCGAGTCGACCAGAGCCACGACCTCGTCGCCGGGGCGAAGCGAACGGAGCCGCTTCTGGCCGATGAGCCCGCAGCCAACGATGGCAATCCTCATCGCAGCCTCCTCAGGGCGGGAACGTACTCCGCCTTGAAAGCGGCTGGTACCGAACCCGGGTGCCACGAGCCGCAATCGCAGAGATGGGTCATTGGGAGCGTCGCTTCGGGGGATGCTGAGCGCATGGAAGGTCGTTGGCGGGACTGCGTTGGCGCAACGCTAGACGGCCGGTACCGTCATGGTAGTTTGATCCGCAATTGCTTTCCAGAAGCAAAGGTCGACGACGGGGTGACCCGTGAGGATCGCGCGGCCTCTCCTCGAACGTACACGGCCGGCGTTGCTTGCTGCCCTCGCCTGCGGGGCCGCGCTGGGCCTGGGCTTCTTCGCCAACGCTCGCGTCCCGTTGACGACCTGGCTGCTCTGGCCCTACGCGGGCTTCTGGGCTGCGACGTTGTTCTGGCTCACTTGCTGCGTCAGCGTGGGACACGCGGCGCTGCGATTTTTGCCCGCGCTGCGCCTCCGGTTTCGCGAGCGCCTCCTCTTCGACCTGGCGCTGGGCGTGCTGATCTTCGGCGAGGGGCTCTTCCTGCTCGGGCTTTTCGGCCTCCTGCGTTCACCCTTTTTCTACCTCTACCCGCTGGCGCTCGGCGCGATCGGCTTCCGGGGTCTCGCCTCGGATCTGGCGCGCGCCCGGCGGCACTTTCGTGCAGCACGGGCGCGGGCGCACCGCCCACCGTCCCTGCTTCTCGGCGCCGCGTTTGCCTTCGGCACGCTGGCGTTCGCCGTCGTCTATCTTTCGATCATGGTGCCCGAGAACGCGGCGTTCGACGCGCGTTCGTACCACCTGCCGATCGCCGAGCACTACGCGGCCGCGGGCCGGATCGGTCGATTCCCCGAGGGGTGGTTCGGCGGCGTGCTGCCGCACCTCGCCTCCTGGCTCTACACCTGGCCCTTCACGTTACGCACGATCAACCTGTTCGGCCATGTCGAGCTGGCGGCGCACCTGGAGTTCGCGCTGTTCGTCGTGACCGTCCTCGCGACGCCGCTCCTCGTCGAGGCCCTGCTACCCGGCCGCCGCGCGCGCGGCTCCTGGGCGGTGTTCTTCCTGTTCCCCGGCCTTTTTCTCTACGACTCGAGCCTCGGCCTGGCGGCGGACCACGTGCTCGCGTTCTGGGCGGCACCGCTCGCCATCGCACTGGGGAGGTTCCTCCGGCAGCCGGAAAATCGCGCCCGCGGCGTGCTGGCCGGTCTCATGTTGGCGGGGGCCGCGTTGACGAAGTACCAGTCGATGTACCTGCTCGTACCGGCCGGGCTGGCGATCCTGCTCGCGAGCCTCCGCGAGCTCTGGCGCGCGCGAGGCCGCCCGCAGGCGCTGACCGGGCCGGCGGTTCTCGCGGTGACCTTCCTCGTCGCTACGGCCGCGCATTGGCTGGCCAACGTCGTGTGGCACGGCAACCCTGTCTATCCGCTGCTCCGCGGCCTGTTCCACTCGCGCCCGATGGTGCCGGGGTGGCCGGGGACGACGCTCGACCCGGGTTTCGAGCCCACGGGGACGCTGTTCGAGAAGCTCCGTGAAACGGCGGCTGCCATGTTCACGTTCGCGTTCGTCCCACATGACTGGGCGATCTTCCACCGGGACGTTCCGGTGTTCGGGTTTCTCTTCACGCTCACGTTGCCGATCCTGCTGCTGGTGCCGCGGGCGGGGAGGGCCCGCGCGCTGGCGGCGGCCACGCTCCTCGGGGTCTTCATCTGGTACTGGACCTATCACCAGGACCGCTACCTGCAGTCGCTGCTCCCCTGGATGGTCGCCTGCACGGCGGCGACACTGCAGCTCGCTTGGTCGGTGGGGGCCGGCGCTCGGGTGGGCGTCTGCCTCCTGGTCGCGCTCCAGCTCGTCTGGGGCAACGACGTCCCCTGGATCCCGGGGCACGCGATGATCGGCGAAGTGCCCGCGGTGCGGGCCCTGCGGCTTTTGTCGTCCACCTACCGCGGAGACCTGCTGGCGCGATACCAGTTCGACACCGGCTTCGAGGCGCTGGACAAAAGCCTGCCGAAGCACGCCTACGTGGTCCTGCACGAGGAGTATCTGCGGCTCGGCCTCAACCGGCGCGCCATCCAAGACAGCCTTCGCTTGCAAGCGGGGATCGACTACCGCCAGCTCGCGCGTCCCGATCGGGTCGACGACCTCCTCAAGAGCATGGGCGCGACCCATCTGGTCTGGAGCCGGAGCGCCAGCCCCAACGGCGAGATCCCTGTCTCGGGCGAGCTGGTCTTCTTCGGCTATGCGCTGAGGTATGGCGAGGATCGCCACCCGATCGGCGGCTTCGAGGTCGCCAAGCTCCCGGCGCGGCGGCCCCCGCCCCGGGAACCGGGCACGGTCGCCTACATCGGCTGCACCACGGGACTCGACGCGCCGTTCTCGGAGATCGACCGCGTCGTCGCCTCAGGCGCCGCGGGCGCCCCCCCTGGCAACGCGAGCGCGCTCATCGCGGCGGCGGAGTTCGTGGTCGTGGAGGGCCGCTGCCAATCGCGGGTCATGCCTCAAGACATGGTGTCGTTCATGGAGGCGCCGCACTGGGGCGACTTCACGCTCTGGGTGCGGCGCTGAGCGACGCCGGGCGCGGCACGAGCGAGAGACCGACCACCAGATTGCAGAACGTCAGCGGCACGCCGAACGGGAAAAAGGAGCGGGTCTCGATCGTGAAGTAGGGATGAAGCTCCTCCAGGATCTCGGGCACGATGTTGATGTGCTCGCGCTTATAGAACTCGGCGTAGGGCGCGTCGAAGTGGCGGTTCCAGACACGCTCGGCCGAGATCTTACGGGCGAGCCCATAGGCCGGGCTCCCTTCCGTCGGAATGACCACCAACATCCGTCCGCGCTGCTTGTCGAGCAGCCGCCAGGCCTCGCGCACGGCGCCCGGCAGGTTCGGCAGGTGCTCAAGCACGTGGATGGCCAGGTAGCGATCGAAGAATCCGTCGGGGAAATCCATCCGCTGCTGACAGTCGCTCACGACGGTGCGCACCGCCGGGAAGCGGCGCTCGATCTCGGCCGCCATGTTGGGCCGGAGCTCGTTGCAGTAGTAGCTGTCGGTCTGGTCGGCGGAGAGCTGCTCGTACTCCAGGTGCTCGCCCAGCCCCGCCCCTATCTCCAGTGTGGTCTTGAAACCGGGCGGCGAGTGCTTCACCGGGAACATGTGGTTGAACTTCTCGATCAAGCCGTAGCGCGGGCGGCCCGCCAACTCCTCGTGCCAGAGCTTCATGAACCCGTCGCTGCGCGCCCGCTGCTCGGGAGTGAGCGGCGGAAGCACCTTGGGCCACTTGGCTTGGGTGGGCATCAAGAGAGTCTACGCGTCGATCAGCCACGCATTGGCGCGCAGATAATCGAGCGTGCGGAGGATCCCCTGTTGGATCGAAAGCTTCGGCGCCCATCCGAGCCGCCTTATGCGCGCGCAATCGAGGAGGATGAACGGGCTGTCGCCAACCCAGCCCCGCTCGCCGCCCGCGTAGGTCAGCCGCGGGGCAATTCCGAGCGCCCCCGTGATCCAGCCGATGGAATCGTTCACCGTGCAGTACTCGTCGGCGCCCAGATTGAAGACCGCCGCCTTCCCTTCGACGCGCTCCAGGGCAGTGAAGATCGCGTCGATACAGTCCTGCACATAGAGATACGACTTGCGCTGCTTGCCGTTCCCCAGCACGTGCAGCGTGGCCGGATCGGCCCGCAGCCGCTGGTAAAAGTCGAACACGTGCCCGTGCGTGTAACGCTCGCCCAGGATGGAGACGAACCGGAAGATCCAGGCCGAGAAGCCGAACCCCTCGCAATAGGCGCTGATCATCCCCTCGCAGGCCAGCTTCGAGGCGCCGTAGAGCGAGGTCTGGACCGGAAATGGACCGTCCTCCGGCGTGGGAAACACGGTCGGCTCGCCGTAGATCGATCCGGTCGAGCTGAAAGCGAGACGCTTGATCTGGTTCTCGCGCATCGCCTCGAGGACACGAAACGTCGCGATGGTGTTCTGTTGCAGGTCCTTCTCCGGGTGGTCGGTTCCGAACCGGACATCCGCGTTGGCTGCCAGGTGAAAGACGAAATCGGCTCCCCGCATCGCGGCGCTCATCGATTCGCGGTCGAGGATGTCGCCTTCGATCAGCTTGAACCGCGGGTTCGGGAATGCGCCCTGCAGGAACTCCCTGCGCCCGGTCACCAGACTGTCGTAGGCGACGACCTCGTCGCCGCGCGCCAAGAGGCGATCGACGAGCGTGCTGCCGATGAAACCTGCTCCTCCTGTGACGAATGCCTTCAAAACTCCTCCGCGACAATGGGCCGAGCGACCGCCGGGCAAGATAGCACCAGCGCCCGCGGCGCAAGAGACGTCGGTGTCATTACGGCTACGCTCCGTGCCCCGCGTCGCGCGGGATCGCCGGCCGAGCCTCGTCGACCAACATGACGGCCGGTCGCGCGAACCCCAGGGCTTCGTCGACGATGAACTTGGGCCGCCGCTTGGCCTCGTCGTAGGTGCGGCCCACGTAGGCCCCCAACAGCCCCATCGCCATCAGCTGGATACCGCCCAGGAACAGCATCAGGATGCACATGGTCGCCACCCCCTGCGCGAAGCGGTAGAGGTTGTAGGCCTTCAAGAACGCCACCACCGGAACAGCGAGCAAAGCGAGCCCTGCCATGCTCAGCCCGGCGACGACCATTATTCGCAGCAACGAGTCAGAGAACGCCACGATTCCATTGAAGCCGATCTTGAGGCTCCCGGTGAGGCGGTTGTACTTTCCGTCTCCAGCGGCGCGCGCATCGCGGTTGAAGGGGAGAAGGACGGTCTTGAATCCGACGACGCTGGTGAGCCCCCGCAGGAAGCCATGGCTCTCCGGCAGCTGGACAATCTCACGGGCGACCCTCCGATCGAGGAGGCGGAAGTCGCCGGTGTTGCGGGGGATGGGGACGACGGCGATCCGGTTGATGACCCAGTAGCCGGCGTAAGCGATGATGCGCTTGACGAGGGTCTCCCCCTCACGCGAGGTGCGCTGGGGAATGACGACCTTGTTGCCGGCGCGCCAGAGGCGGACCATCTCCGGGATCAACCGCGGTGGGTCCTGCAGATCGCAATCGATGACCACGATCGCTTGGCCGCCAGCGTAGGTCAGGCCGCCGATGGTGGCGGCCGGCTGCCCAAAACGGCGCGAGAAGAGCAGGAGCTTGATTCGCGGATCGCGCGCATGCTCGGCTCGAACCGTCTCGATCGTGCCATCTGTGCACGGATCAGCGATGAAGATGATCTCGTAGTCCTCGGTCACCTCTGCGAGGACGGGGCGGATCGCGGCCAGGAACTTAGGGAGCGTCTGCTCTTCGTTGTAAATGGGAACCACGACCGAAAGCAGGCAAGACATGTGGCCACCCTATCGGCTTCCGCTTCGCAGATCCATCCGCTCCGCGAGGGCTCGCCCGAGGCTCAGCCACCTGGAACAGGCAGGCTTGCCACGTGCCAGTCGCGACTTGCCGGGCCCGTTCATGGCTGGCTCAGGTGATGACGATGAACACGACGCACAAGATCGCCGTGTAGACGAGGCAAGACCTCGCACAGATCCCCCGACCTCTCGGCAACGCCGCGATCGCTCGATCGACGGTCACGAAGCCAAGAATCAGGAACGAGAGCAGCGAGGGCATAGCAAGCCGAGGCAGCCAGTAGCCACAGCTATAAGGGCACTTGACCTTCGTGATGTTGAGAACGAGCGGAGCGTAGAACCCGCAGGCGAGCAAGCAGAGAACCGCCAACGGCATGACCGCACGTCCCCGCTGCCCCGCCAACCATGCAAGGCTTGCAACAAGAAACCATAGCGCGCCAAGCAACGCCGCTGCCGTGACGGGCAATGCCCCGACAACCGCGATCGGGCTCCAGATCGTCGCCGCTCTCGCTCGCGGCAAGTCGTCGCTGTCTCGCATGTGCACGTCCCAATGCGCGGACAACCGAGGCTTCTCCTGAAGATAGTTCAATACGTCGGTGAACGTGGCCAGATGCAGCAATGCGAGATAGCTGTACTTGTGCGGCTGCCAGAGCTCATCTTGAAAGAACTGGGGCGCTTTCAGGATCTCTCGATCCGCCCGCTTCAAGAGCACGAGATCGGCAACGGTCATTTGAATTGGCTCTCCAGGAGCGAGCCATTGAGACACCACGGTGGTGCCGTTCGCTCGGCTGGAGAGCCGCATCTGAACCAAGAACGTCGACGATGGAACCAGAAGGCAGATGACCCCGGCGACCGCGACACCCCGGTGTCCTCGATCACGGCCGGAGGTTCTGAACTGATGAATGGCGAGCAGGGCCAAGGGCGGGAGCAGGCCTGCGAACGTGTACTTGAACAGCATGCCGATGGTCGCCGAAGCGCCGATAATCACCCAGCGGCGAATCGGCATGCTGTCTTCGTCGAGCATGGCGATGGCTTGCCGAACGACGATCAGGAATATCGGAATCGTCACGGCGTCCCCCGAGTAGACAATCGAATGCACGACTCGGAATGGCACGAACGTAGCTAAGAGCATTGCCGCCCACCTGATCGGGCGACTGGTGATGATTCGTCTGACGAGGCCGTAGAGAAGCCAGAGAGACGAGACGTTGACAACAAGCAAGACGAAAGCGGTGCCTTCGAGGACGAACCGCTTCGAGATCACGGAGGCGACGAGGTAGCCGAGCGCGTAGACGCCCGGTGGATTCGTGTACGCATAGGTGAACCCGGCCGGAAAGGTGCGGAGAATCGCGTAGTGGTAACCGAAGTCCTGGCCGCAGTAGCCGTACTTCGCGATGCCAAAGAGGCCTTGGACCAGGCTGGCCAGGAGGGTGAGCCCCAGAAAGATCCGGTCCGCCGGGGTGTCGGCAGGCTCGTCATGAATCGTGGTCACGCCTACCGTCCGCTCGACAACTGGCCGCTCGTGATCTGGTCCGCCCGGGCGATGCTGGAGAGGCAGCTGTCGCCGAAATCGCGAATCAGGTAGTACCGGAAGCCCAGCGGCGAATAGGGCTGGGCCACGCGGGCGAACGCCGCCAGGTCCCGCTGATCCGCGGCGCGTCGCAAGGGCCCGTCCCAGGCCTCGAATGAGTCCCTCGGATAGACGTGGAAGTAGTAGGGGACGAAATGAATCGTCTGGGCCACTGCGAGCACGACCGCGAGCGCCGGCACGAGAGGCGAGCGCGACCAGGTCACCGACAGGATGGCCCCCGTGAACAGCGCAACCGCCGGCCAGCCGCCGATCGATCGCCCCATGTGCGGCAGCCCCTCCCAGCAGAGCGCCGCCGGCAGGACGCCGAACCCGAACGCCAGGGCGGCGCAGCCGGCCACGAGCCAGAGCCGTGACGGCGGTTGGTCCGCGCCGCGCCCCCGCTGAAACGTCCGATAAATCAGCACCGCCATCGCCCCGCCAAAGCAGCCGAGGGCGAGGATGTCTAGCCAACCGAGCTCCCCCATGATCTGCGTCGAGTGCCGGAGGTTGGCGTCCCCTGTGAAGAAGAGGTACGAGGGGCGAAGGTGCTCGAACAGGTTGTCGAGGAGCTGCTTGGCGACGAACGCCGCCGACGTCAGGTGGCCGCGATTCGCGCGGATATAGTCCGGGCTCACGATCATGAGCGACGTCGTGCGGCCCATGAAATTTCGGTCGAGCATCTTCACCAGCAATGGGATGCACAGGACCCCGATCGCGCCGAAGAACGTCGCCAGTCGGGCGAGACGCAGCCGCTTCCTCTCCACCAGGAGCAGCAGCAGCGTCACGAACACGGACTGGAGTCGGACCGGTGGATAAGTATAGGCGGCCAGCGCCATGACGACGCCGCTCGCCAGCGCCCAGCCGACACGCGGGGAGCGGAGGAACAGATACACGCCCCAGACGAGGAACGCCACGGCCATCGGCGCGTCGACAGCGAACCGCGACACTTGGAGCGACCAGGGGGACAGAGCCGCCGCCGCCACCGCCAGCCGCGCGGTCCGCCGGTCCGCGACCGTCCGCCCGAGCAGCCACAAGCCGAGGATGGACGCGATCGACGCTGCCGCAGACAGACCGCGGATGGCGGCGATGGACGTGCCGAACAGGCGCGTCCAGGCGTAGAGCGTGTAGAGGTAGGTCGGCGTGTAGAGCCCGCCCGCAAACCCGGTCGCGAATAGCGGCCAGCGCTGTCCGTCTGCCGACGCGCCGGTCTGCGCCAGGCAGACCACGTGCAGCCCGCTCAGGGTTTCGTCGGTGGTGAGGCCGTAGGGGACCTGCTCGAGGCCCACGAACCGCATCACGCACCAGCCGAGCGCGATGAGCATGACACCGGCCTCGGCCCAGTGATCGAGGCGGCCGCGACGCCACGTCTCCGTGACGGATCGGCCAATGGACCTAAGCTCGATCATGCGCGATGCACCGACGGGCGATGCGGACAGCAGCTTACCTTCGTTCTGATGGGAAGCGTAGAGCTCGGGGGAGCTACGGCCCCTCGGATTGCTTGTCGCGGTCAGATGGCGTGCGCGACCGGGAATTCCGTCAGCCGGTGATGGCGATCCACCACCCGCCCGAGCAGATGCCAGGGCACTGCGCGGTGCAACGCGCGTGAGCGGCGGAGCTTGAGATTCTTGAGGACCTTGAACCTGATGACGTCGTCCCAACCGGGCAGATACCCATGTTGGCGCGGTTCGAAGCCCGTGCGCCGAAGCGCCTCCGTCATGCTGGCCGGCTCGTAGAGGCTGATGTGAATCTCTGGAATGAAGTACCCCCAGGACAGCAAGTGGTCGCGAAAGGGCGCCGCGTTCCCGGTCGTGTAGAAGAAGAGCCCGCCCGGGCGAAGTAGGCGGCGAATTTCGCGCAACGTGGCCGGTGGGTCGGCGACGTGCTCCAGAACCTCGATAGCCGTCACCACGTCGAAAGAACCCTCGAGCCCCGCCAGCGCTCCTGGCTCGAGAATGGGAATTCCGGCCGCTCGTGCCGCTGCGACGATGCCCCCCTGCTCGAAGCCAACCACCTCGCACCCGGTGGCCTTCCGGGCGTGGCGCACGAGCCCGCCGTTGCCGCAGCCAAAGTCCAGCCAGCGTGTTTTCGGCGTGAAGGCGGTCAACTGCCCCACGATCTTGACGATGCCTTCCCACTCGTGCCGCCGGATCGTGAGTTCCGGCTGCGCGAGCTCGAAGCGATAGTCCACCAGCGGGTCAGCGCCGCGTCCCTCGTAGTAGGCGGCGTCGTAGATCTGTGCATAGTCGAGCCACGGGTTCTCGACGAACGAGAACTGGCATCGTTGGCAGCGACGCAGCACGAACGGCCGTTTCGCGAAACGCCCTAACTTCTCACCTATGACGTTGCTCGGGCCGCCGCAGATCCGGCAGTTCACTTGTCGCACCAAGCTAAACCCCGATCGCGACCCGCGATCCGGCGCAGCGTGAACACGTCAGACGAGCTCAGCTCCGCCGCGTGCTGGGGGAACTCATCCCATTTGTCCCACACCGCCGAGATGAGCTTACCGGTGATGCCGGCGCTGGCGTCCGAGGCGAGAAATGTGATCAGATCGACCGCAGCCTGCATGCTCCTGTCGCCGTCCTCGAGCGCCTTCTGGGCAGTGCCGACCTCTTTTTCTCCGGCCGCTTGCGCGCCCGCGCGCTGCACGGCCGCGAGCATGTCCGTCGCCATCACGCCGGGTGAGACGCAATTGACGGTGATACCGAGCTCCTTCACCTCTTCCGCAAGGATCTCGCTGAATCGCACCAGCCCCGCCTTAGCAGCGGCGTAGGCCGAGAATCGGGGCCGCGGCCCGGTCGCTCCGCCACCGGACAGATTGATGATCCGCCCGCCCGGCCCCCTGGCCATCCACGGCACGACGGCGCCGCAGAGCAGGGCGGGCGATATGAGGTCCACCGTGACGGCGGCAGTCCACTCGTCGCCGTCGTTCTCCCAGACGCGGCCGATGGGGCCCAAGACGGCCGCATTGTTGACGAGCACGGCAAGCGCGTCCACTCCGCGGGCCATCGCGCGCGGCACCAACGACGTCACGCTGTCATGGTCGTTGAGATCCAGCGGAAGGGCCACCAGGCGCTGCTCCGCGTGAGCGGGAAGATCAGCCACCAGGCTCGCCACCGACTCGGGTTGCCGCGCCGGGAGCACCAAGCTCGCGCCCTCGCTCCAGAATCGGCGCGCTATTGCGCGTCCGAGGCCGCGCGACGCCCCCGTGACGAGGCAAGTCTTGTTCGAAAGCCGTGCGCCTTTCGTCTCCATGGTGTCGGGCAGGCTATCCGCTTTCGGTTGCGCCATCCAGCCGACCACAGCCAACTCCCACACTGCGGGACGTACTCCGCAGCGCTACAGCATTCGCCTGATCGCGCGCGGCATCTCTCTCTACAACGGCAGCGCGCAAGCTCTGTTGGAAAGACGCGACTGACAGCATTTGACAGTCTCTTTGGCCGATAGGTATCTTCCCGAGCGGCCGGCGTGATCGAAAAGAAACTCTCTTCTCCCGCGGCGGCCTGATGGTTTCGTCAGGACCTCCGCCGACACCTCAGCGGTTACGGTTAATGGTGCTGGTGGCGACCGCGCTCGCGGTCGAGCTCGTCTACCTGTTCGTGATCTCGGCAGGACGGTTCACGCACTGGCCGGTCATGACGAGCTACGTGAACGATCTGGCGGAGGGATTCCGCCACTGGCACCTTCACCTCGCGACCGAGCCGCCCGCAGCGCTCCTGGCCAAACCGAACCCGTTCGATCCGGCGAACGCAGGGTATTGGCTGTGGGACGCCAGCCTCCACGGCGGACACTACTATCTCTACTGGGGACCAGTCCCGGCGCTCCTGCTGGCGGCGGTCAAGACGTTGTTTCGCATCTCGACGGCGGTTGGGGATCAGCACGTCGTGTTCTGGCTGACGACGCTGCAGCTCGTCGCAGGAACGCTGCTCGTCGAGCGCGCGGGACGGCTCCTCTACGATCGGCCGCCGCTGGCGCTGGAAGTCGCCGCGATCCTCGCGCTCGGTTGCGCGAATCCTATCCTCTACAACCTGGCGCGCCCGGCCGTATACGAAGCAGCGATCGTCGGCGGACAAACCTTCCTTCTCCTGGGGATGGTGTTCGCCCTCGACGCGATCGTCGCCGCGGCGACCCGCCCCGGCCGCCTGCTCGGCGCGGGTGCCGCTTGGGCGGCCGCGTTCGGCTGCCGGATGAGCGTCGGACCGACCGTCGCGCTGCTCGCGGCGGTGACGTTGCTGGCGACGGTCGCCGGGAAAGCCGATCGCCGCCGCCGTCTCCTCTCCTCCGCAATCTGGCTGGGCGCGCCGCTGGCGCTCGGTCTCGGCCTCTTTCTCCTCTACAACCGGCTTCGGTTCGACGGCTGGTTCGACTTCGGACAAAGACACCAGCTGACCTGGATCAATCTGAACGTGGGTCCGCGCTTCATCACCACGAACATCCACACGTACGTCAGGCGCCCCCCCATCTTTTCGTGCCGGTTCCCGTTCGCCTACGCGCTGCAGGACATCGGCGCGCGCGCCTTCCCGCCGGGGTACCAGTTTCCCGAAGGCTACTTCGTCTACGAGCCGGTGGCGGGGGTGCTCCCCACGGTCCCCTGGTCCTGGCTGGCGCCCGTCGCGCTGGTCGGCACTGTGCGAGCGATCTGGCGGACGAGGGCCTTGTCCCCCCGAAGCTGGGCCGTCGCGGCGACCGCCATCGCTGCTACCACGCCTCTGGTCGCCGACCTCGTCCTCGCCAGCGCCACCAACCGCTACCTGGGCGACGTCGTGGGGGCGGTGGCCCTCCTGGGCGCGCTCGGCGCCTTCACGGCGCACGAATGGCTGGCACCACGGCGCCGGGTACGCTGGGTGGTGGTCGCGGTCGCGGTCCCGCTGGCCCTCGCCACCGCAGCCCTGGGGCTCGCGCTCGGGGTGAAGGGACAGTATTCGCACTTCGAGGTCGACAACCCGCCGCTCTACGGCAAACTCGTGCGCGATCTCTCGGCCTGTCACGGCCCGCTTTCCCCGGAACCAAAATGATGACTTTGTATCTCGCCGGCGATTTTGGGACACTCGAAGGCTCTTAACCCGAGGACGACACATGCCTAACCCGACCTCTTTGGACCGAATCAAGATCTTCTCCGACGGCGCCTCGCTGCCGTCCATGCTGGAATCGGCGCGCAATCCGCGCATCGCCGGGTTCACCACCAATCCGACGCTCATGCGTAAGGCCGGAATCTCCGACTACCGCGCCTTCGCCAAGGAGGTCCTGGCCGCGATCAAGGACCGGCCCATATCGTTCGAGGTGTTCGCCGACGAGACGTCGGAGATGAGGCGGCAGGCTCGCGAGATCGCCACCTGGGGCGCCAACGTCTACGTCAAGATCCCGGTCACCAACACCAAACGCGAGCCGACCATGGATCTCGTGCGCGAGCTGGCGGGCGCCGGCGTGAAGCTGAACGTCACCGCCATCTGCACGGTGGAGCAGGTGCGCGACGTCGCGCGAGCGCTCGAGGGTGGAGCGCCGTCGGTCGTCTCGGTGTTCGCTGGCCGCATCGCCGACACCGGGCGCGATCCGATCCCCTTCATGCAGGAGGCGCTCACGCTCTGCCGGACCGCCGGCAAGTCCGTCGAGCTTCTCTGGGCCAGCCCGCGCGAGCTCCTGAACATCATCCAGGCGGCCGAGATCGGCTGCGACATCATCACGGTGACGCCCGATCTCTTGAAGAAGCTGGAGCTGGTCGGCAAAGACCTGGGCGACTTCAGCCTGGAGACGGTGCAGATGTTCTTTCGCGACGCCGAGGCAGCGGGGTTCAAACTGTGAGCACCGAGACACGGGGCTTCGTCGATCTCTTCCTGCAAGAGACGCTGACGGCAGTGCGCGAGATCGACGCGGCCGCCGTAGACGCGGTGGCCATCGGCCTCGGACGGGTGCGCGACGCCGGAGGGCGTCTCTTCATTCTCGGAGTCGGCGGCTCGGCCGGACACGCCAGCCACGCTGTCAACGACTTCCGCAAGATCTGCGACTTCGAGGCCTATACGCCGACCGACAACGTCTCCGAGCTGACGGCGCGTGTGAACGACGAAGGATGGGACACCAGCTTCTCCGAGTGGCTCAAGGTCTCGCGCCTCGACAAGCGCGACGCGCTGCTGATCTTCTCGGTCGGCGGCGGAAGCCGCGAAAAGAACGTTTCGATGAACCTGGTGCGCGCCATCGAGCTGGGGCGAGAGCGGGGCGCTGCGGTCTTCGGGATCGTCGGCAAGGACGGCGGCGCGACCAAGACGGCGGCGGAGGCCTGCGTCGTCATCCCGACCGTCTCCCCCGATCGGATCACCCCCCACACCGAGGGACTCTGCGCGGTCATCTGGCACCTCTTGGTCAGCCATCCCCGGCTCAAGCGGGCGGCGACCAAATGGGAATCGACGGAATCGACCCGCTGACCCCGCCGCGCTTCTCGCCACGCGACGGATTGGATTAGGATGCTCGCGCCGTGAGCCAGCCTATCTCCGCGCAGCGCTTCTTCGTCGTCGGTGGCGCCGGCTTCATCGGAAGTCATTTCGCCGATCACCTGCTGGGACCGGCGGGAGCAGCGCGGGTCACGCTCTACGACAACTACTCGTCGGGGCGGCAGTGGCACCACGCCCCACATGACGCCGACCCGCGCTTTCGCGCCGTTCGTGGAGAGGTCGAGGACGCACGCGGGCTGGCGGCTGCCATGGACGGACACGACGTCGTCATCCACCTGGCGTCCAACCCCGACATCGCGCGCGCGGCCCGCGAGCCAACCATCGACTTCGAGCAAGGGACCGCGCTCACCAGCGCCGTCGTCGAGGCGATGCGCACCACCAGCGCCAAACGGATCCTCTACGCCTCCGGAAGCGGCGTCTACGGCGACCTCGGTGCCCGCGAGGGGACCGAAGACATGGGGCCGCTGATCCCCGTGTCGACTTACGGCGCCAGCAAGCTGGCCGGCGAGGCGCTCATCGCCAGCTACGCCTATATGTTCGGGCTCTCCGGCTGTGGATTCCGGTTCGGGAACGTGGTCGGCCCGCGCCAGACCCACGGCGTCGGCTTCGACTTCGCCCGGCGGCTGCTGGCGGCCGAGGCGGCAGGCGAAGATCCGATCACCTTGCGAATCCTGGGCGACGGCAGTCAGTCGAAATCGTACGTCCTGGTGAGCGACATCGTCCGCGCCGTGTTGACGGCGCACGACAAGACGACCGTGCCGTTTGCCTCCTACAACGTGGCGACCGGTGACTACCTCACCGTCGCGGAGATCGCCGCGCTGGCGGTGGAGTGCTTGGGGTTGCCCAGGGAGCGCGTTGCCTTCGCCTACACGGGCGGCGACCGCGGCTGGAAGGGGGATGTCCCGATCGTCCGCCTCGACACGGCGAGGATCCGCGGGCTCGGCTGGCGCTGCGAGCATTCCTCGCACGAGGCGCTTCGCCGGTCGATGCTGGCGATGATCCCGGACATGAAAGCGGGGAAGATGTGAGCGTGGTGAGCCTCGCTCCCCCTACCAGCGCCGATCCCGACATCGAGCTTCTGCTCCCAGCCAACGACGTCGCGGAGCCGGAGCTGTCGATCGTCATCCCGGCGCTCAACGAGCAGCTGACCATCTCCGATTTCGTCGCCTGGTGCCACGAGGGGATGCGCAAGGCCGGCGTGGTCGGCGAGATCCTCATCATCGACAGCGGCAGCGACCGCACGACGGAGCTGGCGCTCGCCGGCGGAGCGCGCGTGCTCCGCACGCCGAAGCGAGGACTCGGACGCGCCTACATCGACGCTCTACCGTTCATCCGGGGCCGCTACATCGTCATGGGCGACGCCGACTGCACCTACGACTTCCGCGAGCTCGGGCCGTTCGTCGAGAAGTTTCGGGGGGGCGCCGAGTTCGTCATGGGCTCGCGCTTCACCGGCTTCATCGAGCCGGGGTCGATGCCGCCACTCCACCGCTACCTGGGCACGCCCGTCACAACCGCGATCCTGAACGTCATCTTCGGAAGTCGATTCTCCGACATCCACTGCGGAATGCGCGGCATCACCAAGGCGGCGCTGGGTCGGATGGATCTGCGCTCGCAGTCCTGGGAGTACGCCTCCGAGATGGTCCTCAAGTCGGTGCACATGAACTTGCGCACCGAGGAGGTCCCCATCCGCTTCCTCAAGGATCGCGACGGGCGCCTCAGCCACCACAAGCGCTCCGGCTGGTTCTCCCCCTGGGCGGCGGCCTGGATCAACCTGCGCGCGATGTTCGTCTACGGCGCCGACTTCTTCCTCTACAAGCCGGGGCTGATCTTGCTGGCGGCCGGGCTCCTGCTGACGCTGCCGCTCTCTTTCGGGACGCTCACCCTCGGGCCGGTCACCTTCGATCTGCACTGGATGCTGCTCGGCCTGTCGCTCTCCATCCTCGGCCTGCAGTGCGTTTACATGGGGATCCTGTCACAGATCTTCTTCGACTGGGACGGTGACGTCACCGCCAGGTGGTTCCGCCGCTTCCCCTACAACCGGACCGTGGCGATCGCGGCCGGTCTGTTTGGCGCTGGTCTCGTCTGCGGGGGGCTCCTCACCCGGAACTACATCCACAACGGCTTCCACCTGTTGACCGGCTCGACGGTGAACAACCTCGGCGCCACCGGCCTCTTGTTGTCGATCCTCGGCTTCATGACCTTCACCTTCACGTTGATCCTGCACTCGACCGCGGTCGCCGTGAGGCGCAAGCCATGAAGTGCGAGTAATGAAGCGCAAGCGATGACCATCCGACAGGAAGCCTTTCTCCAGAACAGCCCGGGGACCGTCGTCGATAGGTTCGGCGTCTGGCTCTCGTCCTGGCAGATCCGCCGTCATGTTCCGAGCTTCGCCGGCAAGCGGATCGGAGACTTTGGCTGCGGGTTCCAGGCGGCGTTCTCGCGGACGGTGCTTGGCGATGTCGCCAGCGCCGTCCTCTGCGACGTGGCGCTGGCCGACGATCTGAAGAGCGATCCGCGCGTCCGGGCGATCGAAGGGACGCTCCCCGAGGCGCTGGCGGCGCTCCCGGCGGCGTCGCTGGACGTCGTCATGATCGTCTCGGTGCTGGAGCACGTGCGCGAGCCGCAGCGCCTGCTCGCCGAGGCGCACCGGCTGCTGGCGCCCGGCGGCGTGGCGCTGATCAACGTCCCTTCCTGGCGCGGCAAGACGTTCCTCGAGGTCTCCGCCTTTCGCCTCGGCCTCTCCCCGGCGAGCGAGATGGACGACCACAAGATGTATTACGACGTGAAAGACCTATGGCCGCTGCTGGTGGCCGCCGGCTTTCGGCCGAGCCGCATCACCTGCTTTTCGCACAAGCTCGGGCTCAACACGTTCGCCGCGTGCAGGGCCGACTCTTGAAGGGGCTCCCCGAGGGGCTCGGGCGGTTCTTCCGGCGCAGCTCCGATTGGGTCGACCTGCAGTGGTCGCAGCTGGAGAGCGTGCTGCGCGCGTTGGCGCCGCGCGCCCGGGGCCGTCTTCTCGACGTCGGCTGCGCGGACAAGCCCTACGAAGCCTGGTTTCGTCCCTACGTCACGAGCTACATCGGCATCGAGTACGCCGCCACCTTCGGCGCGACGGCGGCGGGCGGACGCGCCGGCCCCGACGTGGTCTACAGCGGCGGCCGGCTGCCGTTTCGCGACGGCGCCTTCGACACCGTCCTCTCCGTGCAGGTCCTCGAGCACACACCGGACCCCGGGGCGCTGATCGGCGAGATGAGCCGGGTGCTTGCGCCGGATGGGCTCCTCATCTTGAGCGCACCGTTTCAATTCAAGCTGCACGAGGAGCCGCACGACTATTTTCGCTACAGCCCGCACGGGCTTCGCACGCTCTGCGAAGCAGCCAGCCTGGAGGTGATCGAGACGACCCCGCAAGGCGGTCTCTGGACCGTGCTCGGCCAGAAGCTCAACAGCTACCTCGCGTTTCGCGTGGCGCGGGTCGGCCAGCTCGCGCAGACGATGGGGAAGCTGGGACACGAAGAGCCACAGCGCGAAAAGACCCGCTGGTGGACCCTGCCGCTGGTCGGCCCTGGCATCGTCTCGATCGCCGTCGGGGCGCGGGTGATGGATCGGGTCTTCCCCGAGCCCGACGAGTCGCTCGGCTTCACGATCCTGGCGCAGCGCCGGCGCGCGCGCAGCTAGAGACGGGCGATCTCGACTGGCACCGCGGCGTCGGTCCGGCGCGGCCCGGGGCTCCAGGCGCCCGTGAGGACCTCCGTCCCGGGTCGCTTTCGATAGACCGCTTCCAGGCTGTATATCTGCCCCCGGCGCCACAAACTGGTCGGCCAGGGCGGTCCCCCCGCGATCTCCAAGTCCTCGGGCGCCGCCGGCAGCCCCGACAGGCGCGCCGGCGCGCTCACCTTGGCGTGCACGGAGAAGCGAGCGTCGCCGGCGATGTTTCCCGCGACGAAGAAGAGCGTGAAGCTCCGGCGCGCGCCGGTCCGGCGCAGCGCCCCGATGAGCGACGTCCCCCCCTCGAACTCGGCGGTCAGGTGGACGTTGAGGCGCGCCACGAGCGCCGCCCGCAACCGGGCCGCCGACGCTGCGTCGCCCCGATCGACGGCGGAGTTGTGCGCGATCCGCAGCTCGTCGGTCGTGGTGGGCGCGCTCGTCGGCACCACCGCCGGCTGGCCGAGCATCCTGCGCCACTCCCAGGTGGTCCAGGCGTCAAACCGGACCGATCGGATCGGCTCCGTCGGTCCCAGCCACCACCGCTCCCAGAAGGTCGGCTCACGCTCGTCGAGAACGTACCCGTCGAGCGGCGCGGCACGCTCTGCCCGATCGAACACCCAGAGGAAGCCGACCGCGTGGACGTGGTAGTGCCCCGCCGCCTGCTGCAGGTCGCCGGGCGACGCGCTCCGCGTGTCCATGATGTAGACACGCGTGCTATCAGCGACCGCGGCGACGACCGGCTGACTGGCGGCCGAGAGGCGCGGCCGCAGCTCCCACTGCAGCGCCCAGCCGTCGTGAATGGCGCCGTGATAGGCGATCCCCACCGTCGGCGGATAGCGAGCCAGGAACCAGCGCAGGACCGCCTCCTTGTCGAGATCAGTGTCCATGTTCGCCTCGGCGAAGCGCCCGCCGGTCTCGCGCGCCAGGCGCAGCAGCGACAGGCCATCCTTGAGGACGAGGGCGACCGGCAGCCCGAGCAATACCAGCGCAACCCAGGGCGCGGCCCGAACACCGCGCGCCGGCTCGGGGCGGCCGAGGCGCTCCCAGACCCAAGCTGTCAGCTCGCAGACCGACGCCGCCAGCGCGCCGATCGCCAGTGCGAAGTAGGGGGCGAAGTAGTGCGGCCAGAAGATATGAACGTCGGCCCCCTCCTTGAAGACCAGGTACTGGCAGAGCGCACAGAAGAAGATGGGGAGCGCCAGCAGCTCGAGGTGATTCCGTTTGATCACCGCGCGCGCGACGACGACGGGGAGGGCCAGCTTTCCGAGGCCGATTCCAAGCGAGGTGAACATCAGCTCGATCCGGTAGCGGCGCGCCGCCAGGACCACCTTCAGCGGGATGGCCGTGCCGGCCGAGCGCAGCAGATAGGACGACAGCACGTCCGAGATCCGCCCGCTCTGACTCAACACGACGATTTCCACCGCGAAGCTGACCGCCACCCCGACGCACATGAGCGCCCAGTAGCGGCCGAGCGGCTTCATCTGCAGCGGCCCGCGCGTCGGCTCCGAGAGCAGGAACGCATAGACGAAGAGGCCAGCCAGAAACGGCGCGCCCCACAGATAGGCCGCCCAGTCGTTGTTGAGCGCGAACACGAACCCCAGCACGCTGGCGATCGCGTATCGCTCGCGCCAGGTGCGCACGAACCGCAGGTAGCCCCAGCTCGCCAGGACGATGCCAAACATCACCGGCTGCTCGAGATCGTGGTAGTTCGCGTACCCGATGGTGATCGGCAGCGCGACGTAGGCGAGGGCGGTGAGCCCGCCGGGGATCGCGCCCCAGAGCGCGCGCCCGATCTTGAACAGAAGGAGGGTCGTCCCCGTCACGTAGACGAGCGGCGGCAGTCGCAGGACCCAGTCGTGAAGGCCGAAGACCTTGCCGAGGAGGTCGATGACCCAGAACATCCCCAGCGGGTGGTGCATGTAGTAGAGGGACGCGGCCGGGGGATGATCGACGTAGACCTCGACGGGGAGCAGCGTCTTCCAGCGGAAGGTGTTGTAGGCGGCCGTCCCGATCACCGAGGTCGACGCGTAGTGCCCGTCGGGGAAGGCGCCGCCGATCCCGCAGACCGAGACGGCGAACGCAATCAGCACCGCGAGCGCGCCCAGCCCGCCGCCGACGCGATCGCTCCAGATCATCTCCGCAATTCGATCCTGCCAGGAGGCGAGGAGGAGGCGAAGACTAGGCCACCTACCGGGCGGCACGTCGTCGGGCCAATGTTGATGGTTCGCTTCGCTCACCGTTGCCTAACGGCAACGCCCTCCTAGAGGATCTTGGTGCCTTCATAGTCGAAGCCGAGGTTCACCTCGACGAGGCCCGCGCCCCGGAGGGCGTGGCGCAGGCGCCCCTTCTGCTCGGTGTAAAACAGCAGGAAGCCGCCCCCGCCGGCGCCGATCAGCTTGCCGCCGAGCGCGCCGTTCTCCATCGCCAGCGCGTACCAGCGGTCGATGTCGGGGTTCGACATCAGGCTCGAACGCTTCTTCTTGTGCGCCCAGTGCTCGTCCATCAAGCGGCCGAGGTCGGTCAGGTTACCGCTTTCGATCGCCTCCAGGCTGCGCTGACCGAGCTCCTTGACGTAGTGGAGGTTGCTGACCATCGTGGGGTCGGCGGTGCGCGTCTTGTCGTCCTGCTCTTTGAGGACTTGGCCGGCGGCGCGATAAAAGCCGGTCGACACCATGATCAGGCTGTCCTCCAGCAGATCGAGCGTGTCGGGGGTGGCTTTCACCGGCCGCGCCGTCACGCTGTCGTCGCGGTTGAACTCGAAGACCGTCACGCCGCCGAACGCCGCGATGTACTGGTCTTGCTTCCCGATCGGCTCACCCAAGACGTCGATCTCGATGTGGCAGGCCATCTCGGCCAGCTCGCGTGGGTGGATGTTCTGCCGCTTGAACTTGTGCGCCACCTTGAGCAGGCAGGTGGCGAAGCTCCCCGAGGATCCCAGGCCGGTCCCCGATGGGATGTCGGCCATGCTGGTGATCTCGATGTTGGGCCCGCGGATGCCAGTCAGGGTGAGCGCCTCCCGGATGATCGGGTGGCGGATCTCCGAGACCTGCTTGACCCGCTCTATCTGCGAGTAGCGCAGCAACATCTCCTGAATTGGCGTCTCCTGCATCGAGACGTAGACGTACTTGGTCATCGCGGCGGCGATGAGGAATCCGCCGTGCTCGCGGTAATAGGAGGGGAGGTCGGTGCCGCCTCCGCCAAGAGAGACGCGGAGCGGGCTGCGGCCGATAATCAAAGTGGCGGAATCTTGCCAGTGCGGCCGGGAGGGGGCAAGTAGCGTCCTCGGCGCTTGCCGCCGTCCCCGCGCCGTACGAAAGTCGCGCCGTGCTCCAGCTCCGTCCGCGTGATCGCCTCGTCGACTGGATCGGGGTCGTGCCGGTGCTGCTGCTCGCTCTCTGGATCTTCGCGCCGTTCTTCGCCGACGTGAGGGCGATGGGCTTTCAGGACTGGGACTCGCAGGCCGCTTACCGCTACGTAACCGTGCTGGCGCTCCGCCACGGCCAGGCCCCCTGGTGGAACCCCTGGTTCTGCGGTGGCTTTCCCGCCTGGGGCTACGCCGAGGGGGCGACCAACTTCATCTCGCCCTTTGCGCCGCTCTATTTTCTCTTCTCGTTTCCTTTGGCGCTGCGGCTCGAGGCCGTCGCCGCCACCTGGGTCGGCGTCCTCGGCGCCTTCCTGCTGGCCGGGCGTTTCACCCACAGCCCCGCCTGGCGGGCGTTCGTAGCCGCGATCTGGATGCTCGGCAGCCGCTGGGCGCTGCAGGTCGCCTCCGGGCACATGTGGCACCTCGCCTATGCCTGGACGCCGTTCGTCCTCTATTTCCTCGACCGCGCGATCGACGAGGACCGCACGGCCCTGACGGCGGCGGGCGGCGCGATGCTCGCGCTCATCGTCTACGTCGGCGGCATCTATCCCTATCCGCACACCTTGATGGTGCTCTGGCTCTACGCCATCGGGCGCGCCGTCGCCGTCCGTTCGCGACGACCGCTGGCGCTGTTTCTCCTCACCGCGGCAACCTCGATCGGTCTCGCCGCGCCCAAGCTGTTGCCGGTCCTCGCCACGATGTCGCGCTTCCCGCGCCTCATCGAGTCGGACGACGCCGTGTCGTTGCACTCCATCTGGGTGACGCTGACGGCTCGCCAGCAGGGGTTCGACTTCTATCCCCACCTGCCGGTGCGGGTCTTCTGGGTCTGGTGGGAGTGGGGCGCCTACGTCGGCGTGGCCGGCGTGCTGGCGCTGGTCGCGGCGCTGGCCGTCGGATGGAGCCCCCGCCTGGTGGCACTCAAGGTAGCCGCGCTCTGCTGTGTCGTCCTGTCGCTCGGGCAGTCGATCTGGGTGCTGGTCCACCACATTCCGCTCTTCAGCTCGCAGCACCTGCCGGCGCGGATTCTGTTCCTGGCGATTCTTCTGCTGGCGCTCGTCCTGGCCGCTGGAGCCGAAGAGGCCTGGGGGCGCTTCGCGCGGCGCCGCCTCTGGGCGGAGGTCGCGGCGCTGGCGATCGTCTGCCTCTACGGACTCGACCTCGCGACGATCTCGCGGCAGGCGACCATCGCGCCGTTCCGACTCCAGGTTCCTCCGGTCACGGCCAGCCCCACCTTCAAGCAGGAGAAGTTCCAGCACTACCGCTACGGCAAGCCCGCCGTCGGACCAGAGTTGCGCGATCGGTATGAGTGGCCCGCCAAGATCATCTACCCGTCGATGCTCGCCAACTCGGGGATGGTCACCTGCTACGGCATCCCGCTCGAAGCCAAGAGCACCGTCATCGGCAGCGACCAACCCGACTATCGCGGGCTCGCCTTTCTTGCCAGCGGCGTGGGACGCGCCGAGGTGACGCGCTGGACGCCGAACGCGGTCACGCTCCACGTCATTGGCGCGTCGCCCGGTGATCGCGTCGTCTACGACATGAACTTCGATCCTGGCTGGCGCGCGGCCGGGGCGGCTGCTGAGGACTGGCACGGCCTCGTCGCCGCCAAGGTGACCGGCGGCGACGAGCTCGTGGAGATCTCCTATCGACCGAAGGGCCTGATCGCCGGGCTCGTCCTCTTCGTCCTCACGGTGGTCGGGCAGGGAGTAATGCTTGCGCGCGAGCGACGAAGAAGGCGCGCGGCCATCAGTGCCTGATCCAGTGGGCCGTGTGGCAAACGGCCAGCACGTGGTCGCCCATCCCGCCGGTGTAGGTGCATAGGTCGACGTACCAGGAGTGCCAGGCGGTCATCGCCAGCCATAGCAGCGCCAGCAGCGGCCGCGGGCGCATGGCCGCCGCCATCGCGAAGAACATCGGCAGCGCCAAAAGGAGATAGCGGCTCATCCCGGCCAGCGAGATCGGCATCATGCCAACCGTTGCGATCCCGACCGTCGCCAGGTAGGTCACGTACCAGAACGCCTGCTGCTCGACGGGGAAACGCCGCAGCGCCTCCCGGTGGCCATGGACGAACCAGAGCAGCGCCGCCGCCAACCAGAGCCCCTCGTGCAACGGAAAGTCGATCGACTGGACGATCTTGTCGGGGTCGGGGGGAAACAGGGCACCGAGGCTGGGCTGCTCGTGATGGAACAGCTGACCGTGCGCGTGAATGTAGGTCAGCGGATCGCCGAACCGGTGGGCGTGATAGGCCATCAGCGCCAGCTGGCCCCAAACGCTGACGACCGCCAGGAGAAGTCCGCGCACCCAGGGCCAGATGGAGCGCGGGCGCTCGCGCAAGAGCTCCGCCAGCAACCCCGCCGCGAAGGCGAGCCCGATCGCCACCCCGGTAATGCGAACGCTGGTCGCAGCCCCGGCCAGCAGCGCACCGACCAGACGGTGCTGTCGCGCGAAGGCGACGAACGCGCCCAGCGCCAGGACGAGCGTCAACGGCTCCGTCTGGACCATCACCAGGCAGTAGCCGGTCGTGTATGCGTTGAAGAAAAGCAACGCCAGGTAGGTCTCGGCAACGCCCATCCGCGACGTCAGGTCCTTGCCGGTCCAGAGAAACAGAAACAGGAACGACGACACGAGGGAGATCCCCCACAGCGCAAAGTCGATCGGGAGCCCAGTGACCTTGGCGACGTAACGCCCGGCCAGGCCGTAGGTCGGATAGAAGGCGAGGTTGCAGCCGGCGGCGTGAACGGGCAGCGCCGGCCCGCGCGGCGGACAATATTGGTAACCGCGGAGACCGAGCTCGATGTAGTTGCCGGAGTCCCAGCGGCTGACGATCAGGCGATCCCAGTTGGTCGGGGCCCAGTCGCTGGCGGGGTTTTGAAAGCGGGGAGGGCTCCCGGGGGCAGCGTTGAACCTGAAGTCGAATCGCTTGCCGGAGTGAACCGCCACCGCGAGCTGCAACCCAAGAAGCCCCAGCGCCACCGCCAGCCGGAACGGAACCGTCGTCGCCTGCGCTGACAGCCAGGCGCCGACCCGCGCCACCCGCGCGCGCGCGCCGGCCACACCATTAAAGATAAGGGGAACCTGAATCATTACCGAAGGCCGCCGGCTTCTTTCCCTTGACAGGAACGGCGGGAACCGTAACGTACGCCGAATCGAAATCGGCGTCGGAATCGGAACAAAAAAATCCCAGGCACGTAGCTCAGTGGTAGAGCACTACCTTGACACGGTAGGGGTCGGCGGTTCAATCCCGCCCGTGCCTACCAGGCCCGCCGACACAATGGGGCCCGTCCTTCTTCTCGCGGCTATGTTGTACGCGTGAGTTCCGAGAAGACCATCCGGCCCCGCGACAAGGGCGACGTTCCTGACGATCCCCTGTCGCGCCTGCGACACTCCGCCTCGCACGTGATGGCGGATGCCGTCCAGCGGCTCCGACCCGGCGCCAAGGTGGCGATCGGTCCGTCGATCGAGACCGGCTTTTATTACGACTTCGACACCGAGCCGTTCGCGCCCGAGGACGCCGCGCGCATCGAAGAGGAGATGCGCAAGATCGTCGCGGAGAACCTGCCGTTCCAGCGGCACGTCGTCTCGCGCGCCGAGGCGATCGAGCGGTTTCGTTCGCGCGGCGAGAAATACAAAGTCGAGATCATCGAATCGATCCCGGAATCGGAAGAGGTCTCCTACTTCCAGCACGGCGATTTCATCGACCTCTGCCGCGGCCCGCACGTGGGGTCGACCGGCGACATCAAGGCGTTCAAGGTCCTATCGTTCGCAGGCGCCTACTGGCGCGGCGACGAGCGCAACGCGCAGCTCCAGCGGGTCTACGGGACGGCGTTCCCCTCGCAGGCGGAGCTCGACGAGCACCTGCGCCGGCTGGAAGAGGCGAAGAAGCGCGACCACCGGACGCTGGGGCGCGAGCTGGATCTCTTCTCGTTCGACGAGCTGGTCGGCCCCGGGTTTGCGCTCTGGCACCCGAAGGGGGCGATGCTCCGCCAGATGATCGAGGATCTCATTCGCCGAGAGGTCGGACGTCGCGGCTACCAGCCGGTCTACACCCCGCACGTCGCGCGCGAGAAGCTGCTCGAGATCTCCGGGCACCTCGACCACTACAAAGAGAACCTCTTCGGCGGCATGGAACTGGAAGGGCAGCGGTACCTCGTCAAGCCGATGAACTGCCCGTTTCACATCGCGATCTACCGGTCGCAGATGCGGTCGTACCGCGATCTGCCGCTCCGGTTCGCCGAGCTCGGGACCGTCTATCGCTACGAACGCTCGGGCGTGCTGCACGGCCTGCTGCGCGTGCGCGGCTTCACCCAGGACGACGCGCACCTCTTCGTGCGCGAGGAGCAGATCGAAGAGGAGATGCGCGACTGCTTCAAGTTCGCCATCGACATCCTCGACCTGTTCGGCTTCACCGACGTGAGGCTCTTCCTGTCGACGCGCCCGGAGAGCCTGATGGGCGAGAGCGCCGCCTGGGATCGCGCCGAGGCGGCGATCCGCCGGGTCCTCGAGGGGACCGGCAAGCCGTTCGAGGTCGACGAGGGGGGCGGGGCCTTCTACGGCCCGAAGATCGACCTCAAGATCCGAGACGCCATCGGTCGCGAGTGGCAGTGCGGGACCTTCCAGCTCGACTTCCAGCTCCCCGAGCGGTTCAAGCTGGAGTACGTCGCCTCGGACGGGTCGCGCCAGCGGCCGGTCATGATTCACCGCGCGCTGCTCGGCTCCATCGAGCGGTTCATCGCCGTGCTCATCGAGCACTTCGCCGGAGCGTTCCCGCTGTGGCTGGCGCCGGTCCAGGCGCGCGTGCTCTCGGTCAGCGACAAGGCCGAGGCGTACGCGCGCGAGGTCACCGAGCGCTTGAAGGCCGAAGGGCTGCGGGTCGAGGCCGATCTGGCCGCAGACAAGCTGGGGGCGAAAATTCGACGGGCCCAGCTGGAGAAGATCCCCTACATGGTCGTGGTCGGCGAAAAGGACATGGCCGCACGTGTGGTCTCGCCACGCACCCGCGAAGGGGCGCAACAACCGGCTACGCCGCTCGATGACTTCGCGCGGCAGCTGGCGGCCGAGGCCAAGGTCCCCGACCTGGCGAAGCCAGACCCGGCGAAACCCGACCCAACCAAAAAAACTGAGTGACGGTGAGGATCCGTCACCGCCCGCCGGCATTACAATATGCTGATATTTTGCCTCTCCTAACCTAGCCACCACCCACCAGGAGAAAGATCATCCCAAGACCATTCAATCAAGCTCCGCCCAGCGCGACGGACAACTACCGAGTGGGCCGCCGCATCCGCGTGCCCGAGGTGCGGGTCATCGGCGCCGACGGCGCGCAAATTGGCGTCATCCCCACGCACGAAGCGCTCAAGCTGGCCGAGGAGGCCGGTTTCGAGCTGGTCGAGGTGAACCCGCGCGCAGCGCCGCCGGTTTGCAAGATCATGGACTTCGGCAAGTTCAAGTACGAGACGTCGAAGAAAGAGAAGGCCTCGCGAAAGCACCAGACGACGGTCGTTCTCAAAGAGATCAAGCTGCGTCCCAAGACGGACGAGCACGACTTCGACTTCAAGGTGAAGCACATTCGCCGGTTCCTCGGCGAGGGGAACAAGTGCAAGCTGGTGATCGTTTTCCGCGGCCGCGAGATCGTTCACCCCGAGACCGGGCAGGCGATGCTCGACTCGGTGGTCAAGGCGGTTACCGACATCGCGATGGTCGAGCAGCGCCCGATGATGGAAGGGCGCCGCATGGTCATGATCATCGGCCCGCGTGGCGGCGTCATTCGCCCCGCTTCGCCGGTCACCGGCTCAGGCCCGGGCCCAGGACCAGGACCGAGCCGCCCACCGACTGCACCAGGCGCGCCGCCCAGCAGCGCGCCACCCGCCAGCCCCGCACAGGCCAGCCCCGCGCAGGCCAGCGCCGCGCCCGCCGGCGCAGCCGCTGCACCCGCCGGTAACTCGCCGGCCCCGGCGGCGCCCGCCAAGCCTGCCACCGCGGCGCCGAGCACCGCCACCGCACAAGCAGCCGCAAGCAAAGCCTGATTCGGCAGTAGTATGCGGGCCCGATGAGGCGCCTGCGCAGCTTCTCCCTGGCCGTGGCGCTCGGGGCCCTGACGCTTGCCGCATCCGCGGCTGGCTGTCACCGCGACGGATGCGTCGGCGGCGACGATGGTCAATGCGTCCCGCCTGCGGCTTGCCCGGCGCTGGTCTATGCAGCGTGCACGGCGCCGAAGCTGCGCGTCGAGCAGATCGGCCCGAACGATCCCGAGCGGGTCGCAGGGCCGAAGGCGCTGGCTGCCGAAGGGGACTACCTGCTGGAGAACGATCTCGTCCGCGTGGTGCTCGATGCCCCCGACCACCCACACTTCATCGGCCCCAGCGGCGGCGCGATTTTAGACCTGGCGCCGCTCGGCAAGAGCACGCTCGGAAAGAGCACGGGAGATCAGACCAACGCCATCTACCACGCCGCCGGCGTGCTCCCCCGCGACGCCGTCCACTATGAGGGCGCCGCCATCCTCGATCCCGGGGTCGACCCGTCGGGCCCCGGCGCCTACGCCGCGGTGATCTTCCGCGGCCACCTGGAGAGCGATTCGCACGTCACCGTCGTCACCCGCTACGAGCTGCGTCCCTGCGAGCCGGGCGTCCGCGTCCGCAGCGACCTCTACAACGGCGCGTCCGCTCCGAACACGCTCTTCCTCGCCGACGCGTTCTTCTGGGGTGACAACGGCCTGGCGCCGTTCGTTCCCGGACCGGGGCTCGGGTTCGTCGAGCCGAGCCTCGATCTGCAGCACCTCGATCAGGCGTGGCGGCAATGGCCGTTTCTCGCCGCCCGGTCACAGGCGGCGCCCGACACCGCGTACGCCGCGATCGCTTGTGATCGTTCGGAGTCGGCCGGATTCAACAGCTCGTCACTGACCGCCTCGGGCGTCCCGCTCGGCGTCACCCAGCCGGGTGACGGATTTCATTTCGAACGATTCATCCTGGCCGAACCGGGGCCTGGCCTGGCTCCGGCGGTCGCGGAGGCGCTGCACGTCCGGACGTTGGTGCACGGCGATCCGCCCGCCGTGACGATCAGTGGGCGCGTGGTCGCGAACGGCGCGCCGGTCGACCCACGCTCGGGGAGCGCCGCCTCGCTGCTGTTCTACGAGCCCGCCGCCGGCCCAAATGTCGACGACCCAACCCGGATCACCCCTTGGAACGAAGTCGTCCCGGCCGGCGACGGCACGTTTCAGGTGGCACTGCCGCCCAACCGCCGCTACCGCGTCCAGCCCTACGCCTTTGGTCTGCCCGCTGCCGCCGCCGCCTCATTCGCCGTGGCGGGCACCGATGTATCGATCGGCGACGTGACGATCACGGCTTCGGCCAAGCTGACCGTCAACGTCGAGTCGTCGCCGGGCATCCCTGTCACCTACGCCGAGCTGGTGCTGATCCCCTTCGACGATCCGGCGACGACAGGCGCGCCGGTCCCCAGCCTCTACAGCCTGTTCCCCGGCTGCGCCCCCATGCTCGGCCCACCGGACGGGGGGTCGCCCGGCTGCAATCGCGCGCTGGTCATCAACGGCAGCGTCGCCCTGGCCGTCCCGCCGGGGCATTACTACGTCTATGCGACGCGGGGCCCGTTCGCTAGCCTCGATCGCGCCGAGGTCAATCTCGCGCCGGGGACATCCTTGGCGGTCACGCTGCAGGTCGGGTCGCTTGCCTCGCAGCTCCTGCCGATCGGCGTCGTCTCGGGCGACTTCCACGTCCACGGCGGCGCCAGCTTCGACTCGTCGATCCCCGACCTCGAACGGGTGGTGAGCTTTCTCGCCACCGGCGTCGACGTGATCATCGCGACCGATCACAACGTGGTCACCAACTACGCGAGCACGCTGGCGACGCTGGGCGCCACGAATTCCATCGTCGTCATTCCCGGCGTCGAGCAGACCCCCAACATCCTCTGGTACTACGTCCCCGGCGACAGGTTCCCGAAGACGCTCGGCCATTTCAATTTTTGGCCGCTGGTCCCCGATTTTCTCCAGACGCGCAACCGGGCCCCCTGGTCGGAGCTGCGAGAGCCCGGCCAGTTGATGGACGACATGGACGGGGTGTTCGCCAACCCCACGACGGCCGTGCGACAGCTCAATCACCCCTACCTGCTCGCCAAGCTGGGGCGCGACCAGGGCTACCCGCAGGCGATCGGCTACAACCCAACCACGCCGATCCCGACGACGCCGACCGACGGCTTCACCTTCGCGGCGAACGCGCTGGCGCGCGCCCCCGGCGGAAACCACCAAAACATGGACTGGAACGTGGAGGAGGTGATGACCGGCGCCTCGCGGGCCGATTGGCTGCGGTACCGCGCGCTCTGGTTCTCGCTGCTCAACCAGGGGTGGAAGCGTGTCGGCACCGCCAACAGCGACTCCCACTCGCTGTCGATCGAGCGGATCGGCTATCCGCGCAACCTCATCTGGGGCGGTCACGATCAGGGGACGTTCGACGTCGAGAGCTTCGACGCCGACGTGCTCGCCGGCCACCTCGAGGGGACCAACGGTCCGGTGCTCGACGTCACCATCGACGACGGTCCGACGAAGATCTACCGCCCGGGGAGCGCGCCCATCGCGGTCAGCTCCGGGGCAGGGCTGAACGTCTCGATCGCCGCCGCCCCCTGGATCCCCGTCGAGGAGCTGCGCGTGTTCGTCAACGGGAAGCTGGTCATGCAGAAGGATATCTCGGGGGACTTCTCCCGAGGCGACCGCTTCGGGACCCAACCCGGAAAGTACGGCTGGCAGCGTTTCGTCCTGTCGACGATCTTGCCGTCCAAAGGGGACGCCTGGATCGTCGTCGAGGCAGGACTTCACCAGGATACGCCCCCGGACAGCGACGGCGATGGTCTCCCCGATCTGCCGGACGCCGAGCTGCCGGTCCGGCCGCAGAGCCATGACGATCCGCTGTTCGATCTCCAGGCCATCGCGCCCGGCGTCTGGCCGACGGCGTTCAGCAATCCATTCTTCCTCGATCTCGACGGCCGCGGTTGGACGGCGCCGGGCCTGCCGTGAGGGGTGCACGAAGCGGTGCGCGGCCCGCGGCCCTGATCGCCGGCATTCTGTTGTGCGCCGCGGGATCGGCGCGCGGCGAGCTCCCAGGCGGCGCCTGTCCGGGCCGATTCGAGGCGGCCGCGGGGCCGCTCGGGGGAGGGACCGAGACCGAACAGCCGGCCGACTTCGGCGCCGTCCCGGAAGCGTGCCCGGGATCCGATCTTTCGCTCCGCCTGCGCGGCGAGCTCTTCGACGGGAGCGCGGCGCCGGACTTCGCCGGCCGCATCATCGTCGGCGCAACCGCGCGGGGACGCCGTCGGATCAATGCGCGGAGCGGGATCTCGATCGCTGTCGACCTCGTCACCTACAGCTATGTCAACAATGCCGGGCTGGCGGGGACCGGGCCCTCGTTCGGGCCCGCGACGGTCGGCTATCACCTGGTGCTGGCGGCCGGCGACCGGACAGCGGTCGCGGCGTACGCCCGCGTTCTGCTGCCGATCGACACCGCCCGTCAGAACGGAACGGAGACCGGGCTCGAGCTCGGCGCCAGCGGCCGCGCGCGGCTCAGCCGGCGCTGGCTGGCCGATGGAGGGCTGTCGCTGGCCGGCCCGCTCTTCATCACCGGGGGGCAAGCTCATGGTCGCCTCGAGCCTGCCGTCCTGGCTGAGGTCTGGTTCGCCCCCAAACCGGCCTTCGCGCTGTTTGGCGGCGGCGGCCTCCGGCTGGAGGTTTCGCCGACGTTCACGCTGGTCAGCGTCATCCCGCGCGCTGGTATGCGCGCGGCGCTGGCGCACGGCCTGTGGCTGGCATTTCTGGCGGAAGCCCCGGTGGCCGGAGATGACCGCACCAACGTCATCGCCAGTCTGTTCGTGGGCTGGACCCCCTGATTCGTGGGGCTTCCGAGGAGTTCAGAAGAGTTCAGAAGACGGTATGGAATCTCTTGCCCAAAGGGCCGAGATCGATATACTTCCGCGCTCCGTCATGGCCAAGATCAAGATGAAATCGAACAGCAGCGCGAAGAAGCGCTTCAAGCTGACCGCCAACGGGCGCGTCAAGCGGAAGAAAGCTTTCCTGCGCCACAACCTCGGTGCGAAGTCGTCGAGCGCGAAGCGAAAGCTCCGCCGCGGCGCCTACGTCAGCAAGACCCAAGAGCATCAGATCAAAGCGATGCTCCCTTACGCTTAGGAAAGTCATGCCGCGCGCAAAAGGTGGTTACAAGTCCCGTCATCGCCGCAACAAGATCCGGAAGGCCGCCAAGGGCTTCCGGGGCGGCCGGTCCAAGCTCTGGAAGGCCGCGGTCGAAGCGGTTCACCGCAAGTGGCGCTATGCGTACTTTCACCGGCGCAAGCGCAAACCCGACTTCCGTGGGCTCTGGATCGTGCGCATCAACGCCGCCGCGCGTGAGCTGGGCGTTTCGTACTCCAAGCTGATCGCCGCGCTCGACAAGGCGAACATCGCCATCGACCGCAAGATCCTGTCGGATCTCGCCATCAGCGACCCCGCCGCCTTCAAGAAGGTCGTCGAGACCGCGCAGGCCGCGGCCTAGCCGCGCGCCCGCCGACGCGGCTGGGCCCAACGTAAACGTCAACGGACGTCACGAGCGCGCCGTGTCTAGCGAATCGAACAACGGAGCAGCCACGCCGATCGCGGCTGGTCTGATCAGCGATCTCGACCGGTTGGCCGGCGAGTTCGCGGCCGAGATCGGCGCGCTTGCGACTGAGCAGGAGATCCGGGTCGCACAGGCCCGCTTCCTGGGCAAGAAGGGGAAGGTCTCCGAGCTGATGAAGGCGCTCGGGAAGCTGCCGGCCGAGGCGCGACCGGCGGTGGGCGAGGCGGCCAACCGCGCCAAGTCGGGGATCGAGGGCGCCGTCGCCGGCCGGCTGGCGGCGCTCGATGAGGCCGAGCTGTCGGCCGATCTGGGGCGCGTCGTCGACGTGACGCTGCCGGGGCGTGGGCGGCCGCTCGGGACGCTGCACCCGCTGACCTTGGTGCGGCGCGAGATCGAAGAGATCTTCTTGGGGCTGGGGTTTGAAGTTCGCACGGGCCCCTGGATCGAGACCGAGTGGAACAACTTCGACGCGCTCAACACACCGCACGATCACCCCGCGCGCGACATGCAGGATACGTTCTTCGTGGAAGGGGGGCGGATTCTTCGCTCGCACACCTCGCCGGTGCAGATCCGGACCATGCTGGCCGGGCCGCCGCCGGTGCGGATCGTGGCGCCCGGCAATGTCTTCCGGCGCGACGACGACGCCACCCACACCCCGATGTTCCCGCAAATGGAGGGGCTGCTGGTCGACCGCGGCGTCTCGTTCGCCGAGCTCAAGGGGACGCTGCTCCACTTCATCCACCGGTTTTTCGGTCCCGGCCTCGGCCTCCGGCTGCGCCCGAGCTACTTCCCGTTCACCGAGCCCTCGGCCGAGGTCGACGCCGACTGCTACCTGTGTGAAGGAGGCCGCAAGGTCGGCCCGAAGTCCTGCCGGCTCTGCAAGGGGAGCGGCTGGATCGAGATTGGCGGCGCCGGCATGGTTCACCCCAACGTCTTCCGGGCCGTCGGCTACGACCCGCGCGAGGTGTCGGGATTCGCGTTCGGCGTGGGCCTGTCGCGCATGGCGATGCTCAAGTACGGCGTCGACGACCTGCGCTCCTTTTACGAGCACGACGTGCGCTTCTTGGCGCAATTCCGGTGAGCTAGGAACGACCCGTGAAGATCTCCTTCAACTGGCTGCGCGAGCTTTGCGACCTGAAACCGGGCGTCACCGCCGACAGCGTCGCCGGGCGGCTTTCGCTGGCCGGCCTGGAGGTCGAAGCGGTCGAGCGCCGGGGGCGAGATCTCACCGGCGTGGTCGTGGCGGAGGTGCTCGGCAAGCGACCACACCCCTCGGCCGACAGCCTTTCGATCGTGCGCCTCGCGGCGGGCGGTGCCGAAGAAGAGGTCGTCTGCGGCGCGCCCAACGTTCCGGCACCCGGCGGCAAGGTCGCATGGGCGCAGCCGGGCGCGACGCTGCCAGGGGGAAAGACGCTCGACCGGCGCGAGATCCGCGGCGTGATGTCGCCCGGGATGATCTGCAGCGAGATCGAGATGGGGCTCGGCGAAGAAGGTGACGGAATCTTGATTCTGTCGCCTGGGACGCCGGTGGGGGCCGATCTGGCGCGCCACGTCGGCCTGCTCGACGAGGTCCTCGAGGTAAACGTCACGCCGAACCGGCCAGATGCGCTCTCGCACGCCGGGATCGCCCGCGAGGTCGCCGCTCTGTTCGAGACAAACTGGAGACTGCCGCCTGTCGACAACGTCGCGCAGATCGCGTTGCCGTACGGGCGGGGCGTCGATGTCGAGATCCGCGATCCCTCCGCCTGCCCGCGCTACGCCGCGCGCGTGATCACCGGCCTCCAGGTCGGACCGAGTCCCCTCGCGATGCGCGTGCGCCTCGCCGCCTGCGGCGTGCGGGCCATCTCGAACCTGGTCGACGTCACCAACTACGTGATGTTGGAGACCGGCCATCCACTGCACGCCTTCGATCTCGATCGATTGCGAGGTGGGATCGTCCAGGCCCGGCGCGCCAACCGGGGCGAAAAGATCAAGACGCTCGACGGCATCGAACGCCCGCTGCAAGAGGGGGACGTGGTGATCGCCGACGGGCAGGGGGCCATCGCGCTCGCCGGCGTGATGGGCGGCGCCGAGAGCGAGGTCTCGGCGACGACGACGGCGGTCCTCCTGGAGACGGCGACCTTCGATCCGCGCGCCGTGCGCCGGACGGCCAAGCGGCTCGGGCTCCACAGCGAGGCGTCGCACCGGTTCGAGCGCGGCGTCGACGCCGAGGGGGTGCCGCACGCCAGCCGGCGAGCCGCAGCGATGATGGCGCGCCTCGGAGGCGGGGCGCTCGCCGGCGAAGGAATCGACCGCTACCCGCAGCAGCAGCATCCGCGCCGGGTCACGCTGTCATCGGCCGGCCTCACCCGGCTGGCGGGTTTCGAGATCCCTCTCGCCCAGGCGGCCGAGAAGCTGGCGGCGATCGGCATCGCCAGCGCGCCCGACGGCGCCGAGATGATCGCCGCCACCGTGCCGACCTTCCGGCCCGACGTGACGATCGAAGAGGATCTCGTCGAGGAGGTCATGCGGCTCGTCGGTTATGACCGCGCGCCGGCGCGGTTGCCGCGCGGAAGCGGCGCGCCGGCCCCCAGCCCCGAGGCGCTGGCCGATCGGGCCCGTGACGCGCTGGCCGCGATCGGCCTCACCGAGATCATCAGCTGGGGTTTCGTCCCGCGCCCGTGGCTGACCGCTCTGGGGGGCGCGCTCGCCGACGGCATCGCGCTGAAAAATCCAATCTCCGCCGACTACGAGGTGATGCGGACGTCGCTGCTCCCCGGCCTGGTCGACGCCGCCCGCCGGAACCTCGCCCGCAGCGTCACCGACATCGACCTGTTCGAGGTCGGCCCCATCATCCGGCGCGCGGCCGATCCGAAGGAGCCCCCCATCGAGACCCATGCAGCCGCCGCCATCCTGGTCGGGCGCCGCGACGGCTGGCTCAAGCCCGACGAGCCGGTCGACTTTTTCGATGCCAAGCAGATCGTCCGCGAGCTCCTGCGTGTGCTGGGGGTCGAGGCGCCGACGTTCGTGCCGCGGGCTCCAGCGCCGGGGGCGACCGCACCGTCGCTGTTTCACCCGGGCGTCTCCGCCGAGATCCGGACCAGCGGCACTGACGGACACCCGATCGGCCTCGTCGGGGAGATCCACCCGCGCCTCCGGCGGAAGCTTGGACTCGACGCCTCCGCGTTCTATCTGGAGGTCGCGCTCGACGCGATCGCCGGCGAACGCCGCCCGGTCCGCAGCTTGGCCCCGCCGCGCTTCCCGGCCTCGTCACGTGACCTCTCGTTCTGGATTGACGAGGCGGTGACCGCCGACGCGCAGCGGGCGCTGCTGGCGTCGGCCGCCGAGCCGTTGCTGCACGATCTGGCCGTCCTCGAGGACTACCGGGACCCGCGCTACGCGCCCCCCGGCAAGAAAGGGATGCTCTGGACGCTGGTCTATCGGGCCGAGGATCGGACCTTGACCGACGCGGAGGTCGACGCCGCCCACGGCAGGATCGTGGCGGCGCTCAAGGGCGCCCCGTCGGTCCTCCTCCGGCAGTAGGCCGGTCGAGCCGCTTTTCAGCCCTGCCGGTTCGATGATATAGAACATATGGTCATGACGAAGGCCGACATTGTGGAGAACGTCTACGAGAAGGTTGGTGGGTTCTCGAAGAAGGAGGCCGCCGAGATCGTCGAGACCGTGTTCGACACGATCAAGGAGACGCTCGAGCGCGGGGAGAAGATCAAGATCTCCGGGTTCGGGAACTTCGTGGTGCGCGACAAGAACGCGCGCGCCGGGCGCAACCCCCAGACTGGCCAGGAGATCACCATCAGCGCGCGCCGCGTGCTGACCTTCAAGCCAAGCCAGGTTCTGAAGAACGTCCTCAACGACTGAGACGGCATCTCGTGCCCCGCCGCGCGACACCGACCGACGGCTCAGGGATCCCGGACAAGCCGTACTTCAAGATCGGCGAAGCGGCGCGGCTGTGTGGCGTGAAGCCCTATGTCCTTCGCTACTGGGAGACCGAGTTCAAGTCGCTCAAGCCGCAGAAGACCCGCTCGCAGCAGCGCCTCTACAAGCGCCGCGACGTCGAGCTGCTGCTCAAGATCCGGCACCTGCTCTACGAGAAGCGCTACACGATCGAGGGGGCCCGCACCCGCCTGCGCGATCTCGGCCACGACGAGGGTCCAGTCGCCCCGCAGCCCGCAGCCCAGAGCGGAATCGCGCCGGAGACCCTACGAAAGATCAAGCAAGGCCTTCAAGATCTGATACGTATCTGCGCGGAGTAACTTTAATAGTCGGACCGAAAGTAGATCGCGTCGGGGGAGGGCGAGCTTGCTCGACCGACCCCATCGCGGGAAGGTTTGGGAACCCTCACAGGGTTCCCACCAAAATCGGGGCGTGGCGCAGCCTGGTTAGCGCACCTGTCTGGGGGACAGGGGGTCGCTGGTTCAAATCCAGTCGCCCCGACTAATGAAGATGAGTGACCAGCCGCTGATCCTGCTGACGAACGACGATGGGGTCGGGGCGCCGGGGATTCGCGCGGCGCGGGAGGCGCTGGCGGAGGTCGGCCAGGTGATGGTGGCGGCGCCGGATCGCGAGCGGAGCGCCGCCTCGCATTCGATCTCGCTCGACCGACCGCTGCGCGTCGATGAGGTCGAAGAGGGCGTCTTCTCGATCGACGGGACGCCGGTCGACTGCGTCTATCTGGCGCTCATGCACCTAGTCCCACGGCGGCCAGCGCTGGTGGTCTCGGGGATCAACAACGGGTTCAACCTCGGCTCGGACGTCTTCTACTCGGGGACGGTCGCGGGCGCGGTCGAGGGGGCGCTGCGCGGCGTGCCGGCGCTGGCGCTGTCGCTCGAGCGGCGCCGGCCCCAGGATTTCTCCCACGCCGCTCACTTCGGTGCCGTGCTGGCGGCCGAGATTGTGCGGCGCGGCCCCCAGGCTCTGCCGGACGCCTCGCTGCTCAGCGTGAACTTTCCGGCCGGCCCGATCGCCGGCTACCGCGTGACCTTCCTCGGCCGGCGCGTCTACCGCGATCAGGTCGAGGTGCGCCAGGATCTGCGCGGCCGCGCCTACTACTGGATCGGCGGCCCGGAGGAGAACGCCACCGACCTGCCGGGCTCCGACCTCAGCGCCGTGCGCGACGGGCTGGCGTCGGTGACGCCGCTCGGCCTCGACCTCACGCACACCGGGCTCGTCGGCGAGCTCCGCAACTGGCAGGTGGGGAAATTCGTGCACGCCGCGATCGAACGCGCTAAGAGTTAGGCATCGTCATGGACGAGCCAGGGGAGGGTTCAGCCGGCGGCCAAGGTGGAAGCGGCGGTGGAAGCGGCGGCGGAAACGGCGGGGACGACAACTTCGCCGAGGCGCGCCGCGCGATGGTGCTCGAGCAGCTCGTGCGCCGTGAGATCCGCGATCCGCGCGTGCTGGGGGCGATGGGGATGGTTCCCCGCCATCGCTTCGTCGACGAACCCTTGGCCGCGATGGCCTACGACGACCGTCCACTGTCGATCGGGCACGGCCAGACAATCTCGCAGCCCTACATGGTGGCGCGCGCCACCGAGCTGGCGGAGGTTCGACCGACCGATCGCGCGCTGGAGGTGGGGGCAGGTTCCGGGTATCAGGCGGCCGTTCTTGCCGAGCTCGCGGCGGAAGTATTCGCCATCGAGATTGTCCCGGCGCTCTGCACGCGCGCGCGTCGCGTGCTCGCCGAGCTCGGCCTCCGCAACGTGACGCTGGAGTCTTTCGACGGCGGCGGCGGCTGGCCGGCCCATGCTCCCTACGACGTCATCATCGTCTCGGCCGGCGCGCCCCGCGTCCCTCCGCTGCTGGCGGCGGAGCTGGCCGACGGTGGCCGCCTCGTCATTCCGCTCGGCCTCCCTGAAGAGCAGACGCTGGCGTTGATCCGCCGCACCGGCGACGACTTTGCGATCTCCTACGACACGCGCTGCCGATACGTCGACCTCCTCGGCCGGTTCGGTGTCGGTGGCGGCGCACCGGCCGCCTAGTCCCCCGTCTCGGGCGGCCCGCCTGGACCCCCGGGCCGTCGCCTGCGCGGGCCTGCTCCTCTGGCTGGGCTGTCACGGCGCCGCGCCTCCGATGCATCCCGCGAACCCGCCCGGACACTGGTACGTCGTCGAGGCGGGGGAGACGCTGGACCTCATAGCCAGGCGCGCGGGTGTCCCGCCCGAGGACATCCTGGAGCTGAACGGTTTCGAGAGAGCGGCGCTGGTGAAACCTGGGACGTTGTTGTTCGTGATGACCGGGGGGGCGACGCCTCCCGAAACCACGGGCAGCGCCGCGGTCGTCGACCTGGGAGCGGCGCCCGCGCTCCGCTGGCCGCTGACGACGATCCGCATCCTCGTCGGTTCGCCGTTCGGCGCCCGCTGGGGGAAGCCACACGAGGGGATCGATCTGCCGGCGCCGGTCGGCACACCGGTGTTCGCCGCGGCCGACGGGCGTGTGGTCTACGCCGGTGGCGCGATCCGTGGCTACGGCAACCTGATCGTGCTGAAGCACGCGGGCGATCTGCTGACCGCGTACGCGCACAACTCCGTCCTGCTGGTCTCGCAGGGGCAATCGGTCCGGGCCGGCGATCGCATCGCCCTGGTGGGCCAGAGTGGGCACGCCACCGGGCCCCACTTGCACTTCGAGGTCCGAAGCGGGCAAATTCCCCGAGACCCGATGAACTATCTACCGCCGCTGGGGAGCACACCATGAGCGCGCAGGACGCAAACCCGCACCTGGATCCGCGTCTGGCGCTGCTGCGCGCCCGCGTGCGCGACATCCCCGATTTCCCGAAGCCGGGGATCCTGTTTCGCGATCTGACGCCCCTGATGGGTGACGGCGCGACGTTCAAGCTGACCGTCGAGATGCTGGCCGAGCGACTTTCACCTCACCGGCCGGAGATCGTCGTGGCGGTCGAGTCGCGCGGTTTCATCTTCGGCGCGCCGGTCGCGACCGTCCTGGGGATCGGGTTCGTCCCGGTGCGCAAGCCGGGGAAGCTCCCGTTCCAGATCACGCGACGCAGCTACGCGCTCGAGTACGGCACCGACACGCTGGAAATGCATGCCGACGCCGTGGTGTCCGGCGCGCGCGTGGCAATCGTCGACGATCTGCTGGCCACGGGCGGGACGGCGCAGGCGACCCTCGAGCTGGCCCGCGAGCTCGGCGGGAAGGTCGCCGTCGCGGCGTTCGCCGTCGAGCTCCGGATGCTGCGCGGGCGGGAACGCCTGGCTGGGACGCAGAGCGAGTCGTTGCAGATCGAGTCGTTGATCGTCTACTGATGCCGGTCCGCGGCCGCTTCGCCCCGAGCCCCACCGGCCAGCTTCACCTCGGCAACGCCCGAACCGCGCTCCTCGCCTGGCTCGACACCCGCAGCGCGGGCGGCGCGTTCGTGATGCGGATCGAGGATCTCGATCAGGCGCGCGTGCAGCCCAACGCCGAGGCCCAACAGCTCGACGAGCTCGCCTGGCTGGGGATCGACTGGGACGAAGGGCCCGATCGCGGCGGTCCGTTCGCGCCGTACCGACAGACCGAGCGCGCCGCGGATTACGAGGCCGCCATCGAACGTCTGCTCGCCTCGAAACGGGCCTTCCTCTGCGCCTGCTCGCGCGCCGACGTCGCCCGCGCCGCCAGCGCACCGCACGACGACGCCGCGACGGAGCCACGCTATTCGGGGACCTGCCGCGACGCCGACCCCGCCGGCGTCCTCGCGCGCGCCACGGCGCAGGGCAGGAGTCCCGCCGTGCGGTTCGCCGGTGGTGGCGAGCGGCTCGACTTCGTCGACGAGGTTCATGGCCGGGTGGTCAGCGAGGCGGGTGGCGTCGACGACTTCGTCCTGCGGCGTGCCGACGGCACCGCCGCCTATCAGCTGGCCGTGGTGGTCGACGACGCGGCGATGAAGGTGACGCGCGTCGTGCGCGGCGATGATCTGTTGCGCTCGACGCCCCGGCAGATCGCGCTCTACCGCGCGCTCGGCCTCGCGCCGCCGGCCTTCGCGCACGTTCCGCTGGTGGTCACACCGGGCGGCGAGCGGTTGGCGAAGCGGACGCGCCCGGCGACGCTCGCGTCGTTGCGCGCGGGCGGCGTGGCGGCCGAGGCCATCGTCGGCGCGCTGGCCGCCTCCGCGGGGCTTCGTCCGCCCGGCCGGTCGATGCCGGCCGCCGCGCTTATCGACGGATTCTCCCTGGCGGCCATTGCCCGCGAGCCGGTGGTCGTCGACCTCGGCTAGCCTGGCTCTGGAAATACCAGGGAGAACAGCGCCCGCGAGGCGGCCTCGATCTCCGCCATCACAAAGGCCGGCGCGTCGAGAATCGCCGCTTTCCCGGCCGCTATGTGCGCCGCCGTGTCGGGATCGACGACGGTTGGCAGCTCGTCCTCGTCGAGAATGTCGAGCCGTCCCTCCGGGGTCGCCAGCACGTCGATCACCAGATCGCGCCACTCGAGCTCGGCCTCCGCGATCCGCGTTCGGTCGGCAATGTTGAAGTAGAACCCGACCGTCGTTCGGCGGTCGGCGTCGAGCCAGTGGTAGACGTTGTAAAATCGATCCGTCCAGAAGTGGCCGAAGCTGATCGTCCCCGCCGGCAGGTCGACGCCGTGGACCTGCATCGGTTCGGGCGCGATCCAGAGCAAGACGGCGTACCCGGCGCCGCCGGCGAGGCGCAGGCAGTCGAAGCGCTTCTCGCCTCCCGCGAGAGTCCGTTTGATCTCCACGACGGGGACGAGCGACGGCATGGCCCTCGTCGACGATAACGCGATCAGCGCGCGGCGGCGATCGCCAGCGGAAGCTGGACGTCGGGCGCCGCCGTCGCTCGATCTTCCTCTGCGACGGCGCGCGCGACGCCGGCGGCGGCACAGACGAAGGGATCTGTCCCGGTGTAGCTGCCGGAGGCGTTGTAGGCGGCGCCGCGATCGCGCGAGCAGAAGGACTTGTCGGGGCAGGGGGCGCAGGCCGGGTAGTCGGCGACCTTCAGCCCGCGGATCCGCTCGAACACCGGCGAGCTGCGCCAGATCTCCCCGAACGGCTGCTGGCGAACGTTGCCGGCCGCCCAGGGCACGGAGACGCAGGGGAAGACGTCGCCCCGCGCAGAGATGGCAGCATTGCCGCGCGCGCAGTTGCAGGGGAAGGCCGCTTCATCGACGGCGCGGTTCCCGTTGGGAATGAGGTCGCTGAGCGGGCCTCGGTAAAGCCCTTCGAGCTCGGCCTCGGTGATCCGCATGGCCAGGCTCCCCTGGCTGCCGTCATGACGCGCCGTCACTGTGAGGTCGAGGAGGTAGGGGAACCCCCGCGCGTCGCAGAGCGCCCGCATCGCCCCCACCTCGTGCACGTTGGGACGCATGACGATCAGCTTGAGGCGCACGGCGACCCCCTGGGCGCGCAGCCGCTCGGCGCCGTCGAGCGTGCGCCGCCAGGAGCCACGGATCTGCGTGACGGCGTCGTGCACCTCCGGCGTCGCACCGTAGACGCTGATGCTGACGCCCAGCAGATTGCGGTAGCTGGCGAGCCGCGCCGCCACGCCCGGGCGGAGCAGCGTCCCGTTGCTCAGCATCTGGACCGCCAGGTTGAGCTCGCGCGCGTGGTCGAGCACCGGGAAGAGGTGCGGCGAGCTCAGAACCTCGCCGCCGGTCAGCGACAGGAACAGCGTCCCCGCCGCGCGCAGCTCACCCATCACGCGGAAGATCTCCTCCAACGACAGCTCGGGCGCCGCCAACGCCACCTGCCCCGAGCCGCAGGCCGGTCCGTCGGTGTCGCGATCGAAGTTGTAGCAGTGGAGGCACCGGATGTTGCACTTGAGCGTCAGCTCGAGCGAGACGTTGAGCGGAATCATCCGCTCATAAGCCATGCTCTGCAGCTGGCTCACCAGCGCGTGCTCGCCCGGCGGGCTCAGGATCGCGTCGTCCTGACAGCGCGGCGCGGAGTCCACGTCGATCTAGGCCGCCCCGGCCACGTCGACCAGCAGACCCTTGTCGCGCAGCCCGCCGAGCAGCTCCTCGACGCCGGCGCGCATCGCCTCCGGCGTCGCGTCGTACTCCTCGGCGAGCGCCTCCGTCAGATCGTCGAGCGTAGAGGACGACTCCAGGAGCTCCCAAACGCGCGCTGCCGTGTCGTTCAGCAGATGGACCTCGCGCGTGCGCGGGTCGACGACGATGGTCTCCTCCTCCAGCTTCTGAAACGGGAGCCCCGGATCTCGTTTGTAGGTCATCGTCCAGCCATCTTCAGCATGGGAATCGCCACCAGCGGGCCGAAGCTGCGGGCCAGATCGCCGACCCGCTTGGGCAGGGGAAGAATCTTGCCGTCGCGCGAGACGAGCGTGACGCGGCCGAGCAGCTCGCCTCCGATCACCGCGCTCGCGGCGTCGCGCGCGTCCGCCGTCGAGAGGCGCCGGCAGGCGAGGGCGTCGTCGTCAGGCGTCGGCCCCGGCACCCACGCAAGCACGACGTCACCCGGCGCCAGCGGGGCGCCCAGACCGGGCGTCTGGACCGCGAGCGATTCGCCGCTCTTCAACCAGGCGCCCGCCGCCGCCGTCGTCGTTCCCTTGGGCTTGAACACATACGAGCGCTGCTTGCGCAGCAGCGCGCGGAACTCGGAGATGAGCTCGCGCGCATTCGCGGGCGGCACCGCACGCGTCACCTCGGGCCCGAGGTGCGGGGCGAGCTTGCGGAACACGGTCGCGGTCGGCGCCGTGCGAGTCAGCGACGCTTCGACCGAGCGAACCTCGGCGCAAAGTTGGACGGCCACGGCCAGGCTCCGCTCGACCGACGCGCGATCGGTGGTGAAGGCCAGGAAGCAGGCGAGCAGGCGCAGGGTCGCGTCCGAAGAGGTGATCGGCGTCATCGCCACCTCGCGCGCCTGGTTGAGGAACGCGACTGTGCGCAGCGGCCAGCTGCGCATCGAGATGCCGCCGCGGGCAAAGTCGCCCCAGAACGGCGTCCCGAACACGCGCCAGCCGTCGTCCAGCCGCCGAACCGCCACGATCTCGTCCGAAAGCACGTCGTCGGCGTCGGGCGCCTTACGCGCCAGCGTGCTCTTCCCGGCGCCGCTCACGCCCGGGAAGATCACGCCGATCGCCGCGTGCCGCAGGCCGCAGCCATGGATGAGCATCCCGCCCACGCGCGGCAGCAGCGTCGCGTAGACCACCCGCAGCAGGCAGTCGAGCGCGAACGGGCTTGCCTCACAGTGTCCGTCGCCGTGGTAGGTGACGCCGCGGCTGGGCGCCGACCGCGGCGCCGGCCGTCCTTGGAGGCGCGCCTGAAAGTCCCAGCGCTCGGCCGCGATGGCGCGCCCACTGGTGGTGACCTTTAGCGGATGCGCCTCAGTCTGGGCCAGCCGCTTCGCAGACGAAGAGCCTGGCGCGGCGATCGGGTCGAGCTCGAGCCGCAGGCTGAAGTCGCTCGCCCCCCTGCTGCTCGACGGCAGAATGAACGCGCCGTACCGCGCCCGGACCTGCTCGAGAAAGACCGCCTGAGCACCCTCGATCTCCAGATGGCCGACGATGCCGCCAATCGACAACGAAAGGCTCAGCTTCTCGAAGCGGGCGGTAATGGGTCTCGTCATGACATCTTCGGGAACTGCTCGCACGATTCCATGCCCGGCCCGTTCTTGCCGCAAGCCAAGCTGTTCGACTCGAACAGGCGTCCACTCTTGATGCGGGGCTTCTGCCAGGCCTTCTTGGCCGGTCCGGTCGGTTTTCGTTTTGGTTTATTTGCCACGATGTCTGTCCAATCTCCTGCCTAGAGCTTTTTCAGCGCGTCCTTGGCGGCGGCCCGGACGTCGTTCGCCGGATCGCGCGCGCTGGCCTTCTGCAGCTCGGCGACCGCGGGGGCCGCTGCGGGGCCCAGCTCGCCCAGCGCCCAGGCTGCGTTCTGGCGAACGAAGGGGCTGTGGTCGGCGAGCAGGCGCTGGTAGAGCGGCGTCTCGGCCGAGTTCTTGAGCTTCCCGAGAACGCGGGTCGAGAAGGCCCGCACCCGTTCGTTTCCATCGCTCTCGGCGCTGGTGGCCAGCGCGGCCGTATACCGATCCGGCTTCTGGCGGAAGGTCAGGTCGAGCGCGACGACCGACGGGGCGTCCTTCACCAGGATCGCCGTTCGCCACCGTCCCATCGTCCCCTCGACCTCCTTGGCGATCACTTCCGGCGTCTCCGGGGGCGGTGGGAGCTCTGCGCCCACCGACGCGAAAGGCCGTGATGAAAAGCCCTGGAACTTATCGACATTGGCTTGGTCTGACCCGAAAGGATGCCGCCAGCTGGCGCCGCGATCCCGCAGTGCGAACCAGCCCAATCCCGTCAGCACGACGACCGAGCCGGCGATGATCCGCCGTTTGTCTCCCCTAGACATTATTTCCTGTCGGTCGCCGGTGGCTCTCCGCAGATCCCGTTATCTTATCGTGGCTTTCGCTCGAAGGCACAATTCTGACGAACCTTGTCACTCCTACATCGTCGGCTGGGAACGAGACTTGAATGCCGGATCCTTCGTGACCCTTGCCGGGCGCCCTTCATGCTAATAAACGGCCAGCCCATCGGGCGGCCCCGTAGCTCAGGTGGATAGAGCGGCGGTTTCCTAAACCGTAGGTCGCCTGTTCGAATCAGGCCGGGGTCACGCTTCAGCTTTTACGTCCGGGAGCATTGATCCCTACCGATCTCGGATCTATAGAGAGCACGAAGCAAAGACCCCGCCGCGCTCACGTGAACCCAATGGCCACGAAACCGTCGTCCGCCGGACCCGGTCCGACCTCAACCCTGCGTCCCGCCGTGTTGATCGTCGAGGACGACCATGACGTGGCGCTGACCATCAACGACGTGGTCGAGGACAGCGGCTACCGGGCCATCTGTGCCAGCAACGGCCGCGAAGCCCTGCTCCTGCTGGAGGACGAAGTCCCGGCGCTGATGCTGATCGATCTGTTCATGCCGGTCATGAACGGGGTCGAGCTGCTCAAGGTCATCAAGAAGTCGCCCAAGCTCGCGTCCATTCCACGCGTCATCATGACGGCGGCCAACGATCAGATGATCGGTGTGCGCGAGGACGTCACCGTTCTCTACAAGCCGGTCGACTTCGACGCGCTGACGCGGCTCCTGCAGCGCTACTGCGAGCCCGCCGAGCCGGCACCGATCCAATGATGCCGGCCGCGCCCGGCGGGAAGGCGCGGGGACCTCGGGCCGGCAAGGGCGTCGCGCTCATCGAGGTCGTGCTGCTCGCCACGGCCGTTTCGCTTGGCTGTCACCGCGACCGATCGCTGGGACCACCCGATTCGTTCGCCGTCTACGCTCCGCTCGAGGGGGGCGGCCCGGCGGCGCGCAGCCCTGCGGGCCTGGCCGTGGTGTCGAGCGTGGCGCCCGACGATCCGCGCGCCGCGCCGCTCTACCAACAGTTGATGGCTGGATTCTCCGGTGAGGTCCTGCGCACCGACTACCTGGCCAAGCAGCTGGTGCGCGAAGCCAATGTCGGCGGCAAGCGCTTCCCAGACGCTGATCGCGCGGAGGCGGGCCAGCCGACCACCTTCATCGTGGGCGGGGCGTCGGGCGACAAGATCGGGCGGGGCCTGGCGCTGAAGGGGACCTTCGGCGGGGTCGATGAGCACGCCGACGTCGCCTGGATCGCGCTCCCCGCCTATCCGGATCAGGACCGCGCGTTGCCCCAGACGCTGGCCGGTCTCATCGGCTACGAGGCCGCCGCGCGCGTAGCGGCCGGAGCGCCGAGCCAACCCCCGCGGCCGCTGCTGGAAGGCTACGCGGGAGCGCTCGAGGTGATCGCGCGCGAGTGGCGGATGGGGGAGGGGCCTGCGGGGACGCTGCCCGCCGACGCAGGCACCAGCGCCCAGCGCGCGCTGTTCGCGGCTGTGCGGGAGAACCGCTACGTCCTCGGAGCCGACGGTGCGCCTCGCGCGGCGGCCGACCTCCTCGAGGATCCCGGTGTGGCGGCGACTGTGCTCTATCGGCTGGCGCAGTCGAAGACGGTCGGACGCAAGATTGCTCCGGCCGAGGTCTACGCCCCGTTCGTGACCGATCGGATTCCCGCCGGCGTCAGCCCGGCGGCGGTGCTCGGTCCGTTCCGGAACTTCCAGGCCAAGTTGCTGTCGGCCTGGGGACGCGCCGTCCTCGAAGGGCGCCCCCCGCGGGATATCGGCGACCTCGTCGAGGCTTACGCCCGCGCGCTCCCCGCGGAGCGAGGTGACGTGATCCGGATCTTCGTCATCACCACCTACGGGGCGACCGTCAAGCTGGGTGGAGTGCACCCGCCGACCGCCGATCCTGGAACCGCCTTGCCTGAGTTGACCACTTTGGCGGCGGAGGTCGCGGCGGGAAAGGTCTCCTGTCGGGCGGCGCTGGCACCCCCCTGATTGCCCCTTACGTGGGCGTAGCGCCGGGGAGCGGTTGCGGATAGATTCCGCGCTCCATGAGCACCTTCTGGAACGGCCGACGGGTCGTCGTCACCGGTGGCGCCGGGTTTCTCGGCAGCTTCGTCGTCGGCCGATTGCGCGATGCTGGCGCGACGGTGATCGTCCCGCGGTCGGCCGAGTACGACCTCGTCGACCGCGCGGCCTGTCGGCGACTCCTTGCCGACGCGAAGCCCGATATGGTGATCCACCTGGCGGCGCAGGTCGGGGGGATCGGCGCCAACCGCGCCAACCCGGGGCGGTTTCTGTTCGAGAACGCCATGATGGGGCTGCAGCTTTTCGAGGAGTGCCGGCTCGCCAAGGTCCCCAAGCTGGTCGCGCTCGGCACCATCTGCGCCTACCCGAAGTTTGCGCCAGTGCCGTTCAAGGAAGACGACCTCTGGAACGGCTACCCCGAGGAGACCAACGCCCCCTACGGCGTGGCCAAGAAGATGATGCTGGTCCAGTCGGAGGGGTACCGCCAGCAGTACGGCATGAACAGCGTGGTGCTGTTCCCGGTCAATCTCTACGGGCCGCGCGACAACTTCGACCTCGAGTCGTCGCACGTCATCCCGGCGATGATCCGGAAGTTCGTCGGCGCGCGAACACGCGGCGAGCCGGAGGTCACCTTGTGGGGCGACGGCTCGGCGACGCGCGAGTTCCTCTATGTCGACGACGCGGCGGAAGGGATCCTGCTGGCCGCCGAGCGCTACGATTCGAGCGATCCAGTGAACCTCGGCAACGGCGTGGAGATCTCCATTGCCGACCTGGCGACCAAGATCGCCACGGCCGCCCGCTACGAGGGACGCTTCGTCTGGGACACCAGCAAGCCGAACGGGCAGCCACGGCGACAGCTGGACGTCACCCGCGCCCGCGAGCGCTTCGGCTTTGTGGCCAAGACCCCTTTCGACGTCGGCCTCCGCGCCACCGTCGAGTATTACGAAAATAACCAAAAGGAGATCGAGAGCAGATGAAGCGCGCGCTGATCACCGGCGTCACCGGGCAGGATGGGTCGTACCTGGCCGAGCTGCTGCTGGAAAAGGGTTATGAAGTTTATGGCGTCGTTCGCCGGTCGAGCACGTTCAACACGGAACGGCTCGATCGCATCTACCAGGACCCGCACGTCCCCGACTACCGGCTGCGGTTGGTCTACGGCGATCTCGATGACGCGAGCTCGCTGAACCGCGCCCTCCGGACGGTGAAGCCTGACGAGATCTACAACCTGGGCGCCCAGAGCCACGTCCGCGTCAGCTTCGACGTGCCCGAGTACACCGCCTCGACGGTCGCGCTCGGCACACTGCGTCTCTTGGAGGCGATCCGCGAGTCGGGCCTCGACAAGAGCGTGCGCTTCTACCAGGCGTCGTCGAGCGAGATGTTCGGCGGGGCGGCGCCGCCCCAGAGCGAGGCGACGCCGTTCGAGCCGCGCAGCCCCTATGCCTGCGCCAAGGTGTTCGCCCACCAGCTGGCGCAGAACTACCGTGAAGCCTACGGGATGTTCATCTCCTGCGGGATCCTCTTCAACCACGAGTCCCCCCGGCGTGGCATCCCCTTCGTGACCCGCAAGATCACCCGCGCCGCCGCGCGCATCAAGCACGGGCTCGACAAGAAGCTCTACCTCGGCAACCTCGACGCCAAGCGCGACTGGGGCTTCGCCGGCGACTACGTCGAGGCGATGTGGCTGATGCTCCAGCAGGAGAAGCCCGACGACTTCGTGGTGGCGACCGGCGAGTCGCACTCCGTGCGCGAAGCGCTGGACGTCGCGTTCGGGGCGCTCGGGATCGACTGGAAGAAGTACGTCGAGATCGATCCCCGCTACTTCCGTCCGACCGAGGTCGATCACCTCCATGGTGATCCGAGCAAGGCGATGAAGGCGCTGGGCTGGAAGCCAAAGGTCGCTTTCAAGGAGCTCATCGAGATGATGGTCAAGGCCGACGAGGAGGACGTGCGCCTCACTCTCCAGGGCCGCACCCCGAGCGCGTAGTCGCGCGCGGCTCAGATGAGCGACCCCTCGACGCTGATCGTCATCCCGACCTACAACGAGCGGGAGATTCTGACGGACATCGTCCCGGCGGTTCGGCGGGCAGCGCCGTCGGCGACGGTGCTGATCGTCGACGACAACTCGCCGGACGGGACCGGGGCGCTGGCCGACCAGCTTGCGGCCCGCGACGACCAGGTCGAGGTGATGCACCGGAGCGCCAAGGAGGGGCTGGGGGCAGCTTATCTGGCGGCCTACAAGCAGGCGCTCGGATCGCCGCGCGGCTGGCAGCGCATCGTCCAGATGGACGCGGATTTCTCCCATGATCCCCACGATATTCCGCGGCTCTTGCGAGCTTTGGATGAAGGGGCCGACGTGGCGATCGGCTCGCGTTACACCGCAGGCGGCGGGACCGAGAACTGGGGTATTGGCCGGAAGATCATCAGCCGCGGCGGCGGGCTCTACGCGCGGCTGGTCCTCGGCGTGGGGATCAACGATCTGACCGCCGGCTTCAAGGCCTGGCGCGCCGACGCGCTCCGATCCCTCGACCTCGGCGCCGTCTCGGCCCACGGCTACGGATTTCAGATCGAGATGACCTACCGGGCGATCTGCGCCGGCCTCCGCGCCGTCGAGGTCCCGATCAAGTTCGTCGAGCGCCGTGTCGGACAGTCGAAGATGTCCGGCAACATCGTCCTCGAGGCGGTGACCCTGGTCTGGGCGCTGCGGGCACGCATTCCGCGGCGCAAAACGGCCTGACGTCGGACGTCAGGCCCCGTCTCTCGCCCGTCGCCCAAATGTCCGATAAGAAATATTCCGTCAACTAAACGCCGATCGCGGGCCAAGGTGCCGGTGACCGGCCAGAGCGCCGGGGCAGCGCGCCACGGCCCCCCTGGCTGCCCGCTCCGACTACGGCGTCTTCAGGCCGGTGTAGACGAGCGCCGCGTGGAAGAGCTGCTGGGCGGTGTTATTGCCCGTCGTCATCAGAACGTTCTCGATCGGCATGCCGGCATAGACGACCGTCGAGCTGTGGGCGGCGCCGACCGACTTGCGGCCGACGATGATGGCGACCGGCACAGGCGCGGCGAGGACGCTGTCCGGGTTCTCCACGATCGTCGCCAAGGTGTCGGTTCCCGACGCCGGATTGATGACGTCGCCTGTGCTGTTGAGCGGCGAATCCGCGATGACGTTGAAGGTCTCGCCGGCGAACGGCGTGCCGGTCGCGCCGGTGACGTTGTAGGTCGCGTTGTGGACCGCGTCGCCGTCGTTGGAGGACCCGAGCGCCCCGACGTAGTTCGCCAGGAAGGTGTTCGTCTCGGGGCCGCTCCAGTCGGTCAAGCGGAGGTCGGAGACCATGTTCTGCGAGAAGATCAGCAAGGTGTGGTTCCCTTGGTCGAGCCAGGCCTCGAGGATCGCCTGCTGGGCCGGCGTCACGGTCATCTTGGGATCGCCGTAAGCCTCGCCGGTGTACCAGACGATGGTCGAATAGCCTGTCAGGTCGGCGCTGGCCGGCGTGCCGGCCAGACCTGTCGCGGGGACTGGCACCACGAAGGTGTTGAACGGTACCGTCTCGTGCGCGAGCAGCGTCGGGAACAGGCTGTCCGAGGCCGACGGCGTGGCGTTCGCGTTGGTCGTGTCCTGGTTGTTTTCGCCGTAGTCGGCGTCAACGAGCAGCGTCGAGGCGACGCCCGTGACGGTCAGCGGTAGGTTCGCCGTGTACGTGTCGGCGCCAGACGTTCCGACCACCGCCAAGGTGTACGAGCCGGCCGCCACGGTCGAGGCGATGCCCACGCTGATGGTGGTCATGTTGGCGGTCGCCGGTTGGGGAGTGATGCTGGCCGTGACGCCGTTGGCCGCAATGGTGTCCGGGACCTCGAGCGCGAAGGTGATCGCACCGGTGAACGGCGTCGTTGATCCGCGGTCGATCGCCACCACGACGTCCTGGGTCCCGCCTGGCGGCAGCTTCAGCGCGGTCGGCCCGAGGGTGAACGAGTACTTCGTCGTTTGTGTGGTGCCACCGGTGCCGGTCGTTCCCCCGCTGCTGCTCCCGCAACCGACGGCTGCGACCATCAAGGCGATGGATGCCAAGGAAGTCACTCTCTGGGTGTTCACGTGCGGTTCTTCTTTCTTTGCGGTGTTTGGTGGCAGGCCGGTACGCCCGTCCGCGCATCGACGGATCCACCTCAACCTTGAGCGGTGTCGCCCTGCCACCCACCCGGCTCTGACGCGGCCGCGTCGCTGGTGAGCCACGGCCGGTCGGCTGTTCCTCATTGGTCTGGAAACAGCTACGGCGTCGCATGAAGTTTGCCGAAAAGTGGTGCGTGCTTCGCGCGGGGGCCCTGTGCTACCCTTGGGACGTAGCCCGATGGACTTCGACGAGTTCGAACAGCTGGTTCTGAAAGTGCTGTTTGAGACCGACGTCCCGGTCACGGCAGCGCACGTCGCCTACCTGGGTCGCACTTCGGTCCGCACCGCGGAAAAGCACCTCGCGCGCATGGTCGAGCACGGCACGCTGAACGTGCGGACCAACGCCGCCGGCGTGGTCGAGTACGTCTATCCGGGACGCAAACCGATCGCCGCGCGCGTCGGCGCCGACACGTCGCTGGGACCGCCCCCCATCTCGACTGGTGATTCGTTCTTCCTGACGCTGCGGCCGCGCCCGAGCCCCGTCACGGCGGTCATGCTCTCGATGCTGATTCCGGGTGCCGGACACATCTACGCCGGGCGCGCAGGAGCAGGCGTCGCCTGGATGGCGACGACGCTGATGGGCTACGCCTGCTGCTTCCTGCCGGGGCTGTTTCTCCATGGCCTCTGCCTGGTCAGCGCCGCCCAGGCCCGCCGCAGCAACAGCTAACTCGGACCCCCGCCTCTCCCAGGCGGGCGATCCAGCTCTGATCTAACTCGCGCGCGGCTCGCCGGTGGCGGGCGCCTCCAGGCTCTCTTCCTTACGCTTCTTCAGCTGCCGGAGCTCGTCGAGCGCACGCTGGACGGCCGGCGTACCCGCCACGCCGCTGGCCTCTATGGCGGCCACCGCGCTCCCCACGACCTGGACATCGGCGATCACCCGCTCGCGAACCGCCTCGTGCATCTCGCGAAACGACGTATAGAACTCTTGCAGCTCGTCCCCTTTGCGCAGCCCGGCCGGCGCCGGATTCATCCGGTTGTCGCGCACGCGCCCGAACAGGCTGGAGATCTTGTAGAGAGGCCCCACCACCTTGTGCGTGATCAGGATGCCGACCGCGCTGATCGACAGCACCAGGACGATCCCGAAGCCGATGATCCCCCACAGGACGATCCGGTCGCTGTTGGCGAACTGTCCCTGGAGCTCCTGCGCCGTCGCTGGATCGGCGAGACCGGTGTAGAGGATGATGCGCGAGATCTCGCGCGTCGCCTGGTACATCTTGAAGCCCAGGCCGGCGGTCAGGAAGATCGCGACGACAACGATGGTGGCCGTGTAGCGGAGCTGTAGCCCGACATCGAGCAGGTAGTTCCGCATTTTGCGCTTGTACACAGGAGGCCGCGCCCCCGCTGCTTCACTCGTGGTCATGACACCCTCCCGATCCACATATGCTGCTCCTTCATTCTATCTATCCGCCTTGCGACTTGAAGAAATGTCCCAGGTCGTCCGCCAGCTGGCCCGCCGACGCCTCCAGGCATTCACGCCGCGCGCTCTCCTTGTCACGCGGCCGCGATCCCGATTGCAGGCTGGCGCCCGCGTTGGTCCAGCTGATGATGCTCTTCGTCGGCCAGCGCGCCACCATTACCTTGACGTCGCAGTTCGTCTCCGTCGCCCCGCCCCCGACGATGTCCTCGAGGCGGGTGATGTTACCGTCGATGAAGAAACCGAGCATCCCGGTCTTGGCAAAGTTGTGCTGATCGGTGGCGCTCAGCGACAGCGTCACCGACTGCAGCTTGCCCAGACTCTGAGCCAGTGCGTCGGCGATGATCTTCGAGGCATCCGGCCCGGCCGATTTGACGCCACCCGTGAACGGCCCGAACACCAGATAGATCTTGGCGTGCTTGTTGGCCCCCCCGCCTGACAGCAGGGCCAGGGCGGCGGTGGCCTGCGACTTCACGAAGGTATCGCTCTCCCGGCGCAACAGATCGCGCAGCGGCTCGGAGGCGGAGCCCTCCCCTATCTTGCCCAGCGACTGCGCGGCGATCCCGCGGACCGAATTGTTCTGGTCGGAGAGCGCCTTGATGAGTGACGGCACGGCTGTGGCCCCGCCGACCTTCCCCAGCGTCAGCGCCGCGCTGACGCGCACTTTGTAGCTGGGATCATCGACCACCGCCCGGCAGAGATCATCGACGCTCACCCCCGCCCGCGCGCTTCCCGCGACCATCAGCAAGAGAGCGAGCGCGGCGGCGCTGACCAGAGACTGGAGGGAGCGTCTGCCGATCATCTACCCTCCGCGACCGCGCCACGTTTGGGGCGTGGGCCGCTGCGCTGCCAGCCGAGCTCGAACACGAAGGCGCACCCCTGCCCGCCGTCGACCTCCTCGGTCCAGATCTTCCCCTCGTGCAATTCGATCACCGCGTGTGCCAGCGCCAACCCAAGCCCGTACGTCGCCGAACCGTTGGAACGCCTGCCGTAGGGTTCGAAGATCCGCGACCGCTCGGCTGCGGTCAGGGGCAGGCCGGGCGCCACCGCGCGGAACCGGACTCCGCTGTCGGTCGTCCCGACCTCGATCGAAAGCGACCCGCGGGCCGGCACGCGGCGGAGCGCCCCCATTCCGAGGTTCAACATCGCCGCCGCGAGCAGCTCGCGATCACCGTAGAGCGCGGGCTCGTGCTCGGGACGGACGAGCGTGAACCCCTTTTCGGCGATCTTTGCGTGGCGCCGCAACTCGAGGGCCACCTCGGCCGCCGTCTGGCCGAGAAACATCCGCGCCTCGCGGGGCACGAGCTGCCCGGTCTCGAAGCGGTCGTAGTCGATCACCGTCCGCATCGTCCCCTTGAGACGCTCGAACACCCCCTCGGCATCGGAGACGCTCTCATCGAAGTCGCGTCGCCGCGGGTCATCGAGAGCCGGAGCGAACTTGGCGAGATAGTCGACGTTTGCCGCCAGCGCGGCCACCTGCCCCGTCAGATCGTGGAGAAAGTGCGACAGCCAGTGCCGCCGCTCGACGATCTCCGTCCGCTGACTCCGCTGGCTCCGCTCGCCGCGCTTGTACAGCGCACGCGTCCGCAACAGCGCCCAGAGGCGCGCCCGGCGCTCCTGCACGTCGGTCGACGGCGCGAACACCGCGTCGGCCCCCACCGCCAAGGCTCGCACACGAAAGCTTCGCAGGTCGTTGAGCGCGCAGATGATCACCGGCACGAAGTGCGTGCGCACGTTGTCCTTCAGTCGGGCGCAGAGATCGACCGCTCCCGACGGACCCACCCGATCGTCGACCAGCACCACGTCGGGCGGATGCAACAGCGCCTCCTCGAATCCCGCGTCGCCGTCGTCGGCGGTCCGTACGGTGAGTCCCTGGGCCCGCAGGAAACCGACGAGCGGCCGCGCGATCGTGCGGTCCGGCGCGACGATCAACCCTTCGGCCTCGCTCGGCAGCGGAAGCTCGTTGCGGTGGGTGGTCCTCTCGTCGGCGAGCATCTCGGCTAGAGCCCCGCAGCATCATAAGGCAGCGTCCGATTTTGAGCTATCGCGACAACGCGATGAAAACGGCGTCGGAGAATAACTGCCGGAGCGACTCTTCGTCTGGGCCGGCCGGCGCTCAGGCGCTGCCGGGCGGCGCAGAGATGCGTGTGGCTATCGATCTCCAACTCGACCCAAAGCGGTCGTCGTAGATGAGCGGGCCTCGTCGCTAACATGACGTGTCGCACCAATTATCCTACATGTACGTTTTTTGACTTCATTTGACGACACTGTAATCTCAGCGCATGTCGATCATCGATTCCCCTTCCGGAGAGCGCACCACGGCCCCGTCCGACGAGTCGCTGGCCGACCAGCGTGCGCACCTGCGCTTCGACAAGATGTTCACCGTGCGGGTCGAATCGCTGCTGTTCGGCGAGACCTACTGCATCGCTCGCAACGTCTCGGCCGGCGGAATCTTCCTCGAGCTCCCCGATCCGCTTCCGCTCGGCGCCTCCGTCCGGGTCTGCTTCCTCACCCCCGAAGGCACCGGCGAGGTCGTGGCGACGGGCGAGGTCAAGAACCACTACTTCATCAACTACACGCAGGGCGGCGCCAGCCGCGCGGTCGCCGGGATGGCAGTCCGCTTCACCTCGTTCGAGAACGAGAGCCACCACGTGCTCGCCGATTGCCTCAATCGGATGCGCGTCCTGCACTGAGCGCGGCGCTTACTCCTCGGCCTGCGGACGGACGACGATGGTCTCCGAGAGATCGACGGTGGCGCCCGGCTCGATCGGAATCTCCACCTCGCGCGGACCGTTGATGATCGAGAGCACGCGCGTGCCGACCCGCACCGAGATCTCGTAGCGCCCCGGCAAGAGCGCTCCGACCGCGAAGACGCCATCGTGGTCGATCTCCCCCACCGCCTTGCGCGGCAGCGCCAGCGGCGACTGCCCGAACAGGACGGCCCGCGTGTCGGGATCGAGCGCCATCCCACCGCGCGTAATGATGCGCCCGCGAACGCGCGCGCCCTTATGGGAGAGGCGCAGCTCGATTCGCGCGTCAGGGTTGCCGTCGCTGATCTCGATCTTGTCGGGAGGGAACACCAGCATTTCTCCCCGCCGCGCCCAGAGGTAATAGGTCCCCGGCTCGAACCGGTCCTGCGCGAATTTTCCGTCGCCGTCGACGGCCCAGATGATCGGCGAGCCGGCGTTCCCGAGGCCGGCCGACGGGAGCGCGACGACGGTGGCGTTGGCCTGCCCTTCCCCGTCGGCGTCGAGGACGCGCCCCTCGATGACGGCGGTGCGAACCAGCTTGAACCCGATCCGCGTCGCGGGCGCCGTGATCCCCCACTTCAGCATCTGGGGGAGCCAGCCGAACTTCGAAGCGCGCAGGAAGTAGCGCTTCACGTCGAGGCCGGAGATGACGAACGATCCGTCGGAGAGACTCTGGGTCTCGCCGGCGTCGACCAGATCGTCCGGGCTGCGGACGGCGTTGATCGCCACGCCCCCGATCGGCTCGTTCGCGCTGCTGACGACGCGGCCGTGAATCGTCGACTCGGGCGCCAGACGAAAGTTGTGCAGCGTGGTCCCGGCCCGATCGATGTGCAGGTCTGCGATCTCGGTGGCCAGCCCGGCGTGGCTCACCCGGACCGAGTAGGTCCAAGGTCCGGCGCGCAGGCGGACCCGGAAGCTGCCGTCCTTGCCCGAGACCTCGTCGAGGATGGCCGTCCCCTGAAACCAGACCCGGATCTTCGCCGCCTCGACGCGTCGGCCGGCCTCGTCGGTGATCCGGCCTTGCACGAACGCCTCGGGGCGATCCGCCGTGTCGCGGCGAAAGAGCTCCCGGCGGAACTCCTGCTCCGTCGGGAGCAGGCAGCTCGGCACCGTTCGCCAGGGCACCGCGCATTCCGGCGTCAGGCGCGAGCAGAAGTCGACGCAGTCGCCAGGATCCTTGGGATCGCAGAGCGATGGCGGGATGGCGTCGGGCTCGACCAACGGAGGCGTCGGTCCGCCACGCCCTTCGCACCAGATGCACCCCTCGGGACGCTCGACGCAGCGGACGTCGCGCACGTCGATGGCGGAGGTCGACGTGTTGGGTGCCGCCGACCGCCCCCGCGAACGGCGGCAGGCCGGCAGCGCCGCCGCCACCGTTAGCAGCAGGCCGAGGGCGATCCCTTGCGCGATTCGTCTTTTCGCCACCGCGCTCTCCGTGTAGATCGATGAGGCGTTTTACTCAAGAGCGCTCATGACCCCACCCCTCTTCATCGTACTCGAAGGGATCGACGGCTCGGGCACCACTACGCAGCTCGGCCTGCTCGAGCGTCATCTGCAACGGCGCGGGCGCCGGGTGCTGGCCACGCGCGAGCCGAGCACCGGTCCCATCGGCCGGCTGCTGCGGGAAATCCTGCTCGGCGGCCACAAGTCGCCCGCTGGCGCGCCGGTCGACGGGCTGGCCATGGCGCTGCTGTTCGCTGCCGATCGGCGCGATCATCTTTCGCGCGAGATCGACCCCGCTGTCGCCGCAGGCACCGACGTCATCTCCGACCGCTACCTGCTCTCTTCGCTCGCCTATCAAGCCCAGGAAGCGGAGCGCGATTGGGTCGCCGGCCTGGCGCGCGATCTGCGCGTCCCCGATCTGACCCTGCTCCTCGACCTGCCGGTGGAGGTGGCCGCCGCCCGCCGCCGCGCCGCCGGACGTCCCGACGAGCGCTATGACGCCGACGCAGTCCAGGCCCGGGTGGCGGCGCGCTATCGAGAGCTTTGCGCCGGGGCTCCCCATTCCATGATTCTCGACGCCGCGGGGACCGTCACCGAGGTCGCCGCCGCCATCGCGACCGCCATCGACCGACTGCTTTAGGTTCTGAACGGGCCCTCTGCCTCGGCGCGGGGGCGGGACGGGCCAGTGAAGGGCTAGTGGTGCTTTTTGCCCTTGGTCTTCTTGGCCGCGTGCTTCTTGGCGGCGGTAGGGTGAGCCTTGGGAGCTTGCCCTTCGTCGTCAGCCGCGGCGGCAGGTGCGTCGGCCGCTGCCGCGGGTGCCGCCGCCGGTGCGGGCGGCGTCGGCGCGGCCGCTGCCGGAGGCGGCGGGGGCGTCGTCGGCTGCGTGAGAACCGGGACCGGCGTCAGCGCGGCCGCGCTCTGGGCGACGTGCTTGCCGCGGAACGCCAGATACATCCCGACGACCACGGCCAGCACCACCGCGACCGCTGCGATGATGATGACGGTCCGCTTGCCGCCGCCGATCTCCCCCATCATCTCTTCGGCGCTCATCCGGTCGCCGGGGACGACGCCGCCGACGGTGGGAAGCCCAGCGCTGGTGGCGCCGGAACGAAGCGAGTACTTCTTACGATCGTCCACCGAAACCGTGCCGTCGTCGCGGTAACGATCCTCCAGCGGCTTCGCCTCCGCGGGGGCGACCTCCGGCTCTGGCGCGGGGGCCGGCGCCCCTGGGCCCGATTTGGCCCGCGAGGCGTCGAGCTTGGCGCGCGCGTCGGCGACCATCTGATCGACGTCCCCCTGCTTGAACCACAGCGTCTCACGGAAGGCTGCGGCGCCGGTCGGTTTGGCGGGGGCCGGTCCGCCCGGGACTCCCGATGCCGATGCCGCGGAAGTCGGCGCGGGCGCGACCGGAGGCGGCGTCGCCTTCCCTCCGCTGTCGATGTCGAGATTCCCGGTGACGGCGCCTGGAATCTTCCCGGCCGCCGGCAACGCGACCATCGTGGCGGCGATCGCCGCGCCGTGCGTGCGCCGCGGGCCAGGCCCTTCGGCACCCGCGGGACGCGCGACTGGCGGCGGCGTCGCCTGTGAGTCGTTCGCCCCTCGCGCCTCGGAGGCGATCATCGCGATCGGAGCCGTCGCGTTCGGTCCCGCGCCGGCCGGCGGAGACGCACCAGCGCCGTTGGCCTCGGCGCGCGCAGCCAGCGCCTGGTTCACCAGCTTCTGGGCCTCGGGCGAGCCGCCGGTGAACATCATCGTCTTCGCGAAGCCGACGCCGCGCGCCGGATCTGCGGTCGACTGCGCGCCCCCCATCATGCCCGCTACGTCCGTCAGGAACTGTCGGATGGTAAGCGGGCGGCGGTTCGGACTCTTGTCCATCGCCTTGGCGACGACGCGATCGACCTCGGCGTTCAGACCCTGCACCCGCAGGCTGGGGGGAACCGGGGAGCCCTTCATTACCTGTTCGAGGATGGCGGCTGCGCTTGCCCCTTCGACCGGCGGCTGACCGGTGAGCATGAAGAGCAGAATGCCGCCCAGGCTGTAGGTATTCGAGCGCTGATCGACCAGCTTCCCTTCCGCCTGCTCGGGCGAGAGGAATTCGGGGACGCCGAACACCGTCTCGGTGACCGGAATGGGGGCCACGAAGTTGATCAGCTTCACCTGATCGCCTGCGCCGACCAGCACGTTCTTGGGCGCGAGGTCGTGATGAACGACGCCGACCTTCTGCCCCTCGAGCAGCGCCTCGCCGATCTGGGCGGCAATCTTCTTGGCGCGATCGAGCGAGAAGGGTCCGGACGCCGCCACCACTTGCGCGAGCGTCTGGCCGTCGGCGAGCTCGCTGACGACGAACAGCTGTCCGTCGGGCTCCTTGCCGAAGTCGAGGATCTTGGCGAGCCGCGGGCTCTGGGCGCGCTGCAGCTGCTTGAGCTCGCGCTGCGACCGTTCGATCACAGCGGGCGAGGTCAGCACCGCCCGCGTGACACGCTTGTAGGCGACCGTCGCGCCGCTCTGCAGATCGCGGGCGCGAAAGACCTCGCCGCTGCGGCTGCCGCCGATCTGTGCCCCCATCTCGTAGCGCGCAGCCGGCGCCACCGAAATGATGTCCAACCGGCGCGGGCCCTCAGGCGTCGCGCAAGTCTCCTGCGGACAAAAGTTGGAGTCTTCGGGATACTTGGTCTGGCAGTTCGGGCAGACTTTCATCCGGCTCTTGGCCTCACGACCTGGGGACGAGCAAGGGAAGTCGCCGATTCGTCGCGCGACGTCAAACCATATTTAACGCACACTTCGTCGCCAAAATCAATAACTTGGCCAATCGTGGCCAACTTATTTCCTGATTGTGCACCGCTTTGGGCGGGCAACTCGACGAGCGCCTAGTCTTTTCCGGGAGTGCCGAGCTCGGCAAACAACACTGCGGCGGACGGGGTCGAGCGCTTCGACTCCACTGCCTTGCGCTTTTTGCCCATGGTCGCGTGCTTGCGCACCCGGCGCTTCCAAGTTTTTCGCGTATTCGAAGCCATCGCCGCGGGTTTCTATCACAGCCGCGTGGCCGAAACCACCCCTTGGATCGTTTCTAGGTTTCGGAGCACGGTTTTGAGCTGGTCGAGATGCCCGACCGTGACCTGGAAGGTGTTAACGGCGCGACCGTCCTCGGAGGTCCGACACCGCGCCTGCGAGATGTTGACCCCGTGCTCGGTGAAAGACTTCGAGATGGCAGCCAGCAGGCCTGGGCGATCCGAGCAGGTAACCTGGACCGCCACCGGGCGGACCGTCTTCGATTCGTCGTCCCAGCTGACGTCGACCCGGCGCAGCGGATCGAGGTCGAGCGCCTTTGGGCACTCGCGGGTGTGGATGACGACGCCGTGTCCGCGGCTGATGAACCCTACGATCGAGTCGCCCGGGACCGGCGTGCAGCACTTGGCGAACTTGACCAGAATGTCGGCCTCGCCCTGGACTTTGATGCCACCGATCGAGCGCTTGAGGATCGGGCGGCGTGCGGCCGCGGGGATCTCCGCCGCGGGTGCGGCCAGCGTTGAGCCGTCAACGACGCGGTCGACGAGGACGGCGTCGGCGGCGTGCCCCGGGCTGACCCGGCCGTAGCCAATCGCGACCAACAGCTCATCGGCGGTGCCGAGCCGCAGCCGTTGCGCCGCCGCGTCGAGCAGCCCGTCGCGCTCGGCCGAGGCGAGTGAGGCGTCCTGCTTGCGCAGCTCGCGCCCCAGGAGATCGCGCCCCATCTGGCCGCTGCGCTCGCGCTGCTCCATCCGGATGAAGTGGCGAATCTTGGTGCGGGCGCGGCTGGTGATGACGAACTTGAGCCAGTCCTTCGACGGCTTCTGGCTGGCCGAGGCGAGGATCTCTACCGTGTCGCCGTTGCGGAGCGCATAGCGCAGCGGAACGATGAGGCCGTTCACCCGCGCGCCCGAGCAGTGCTCGCCGACCTTCGAGTGGATAGCGTAGGCGAGATCGATCGGCGTCGAGCCCTTGGGGAGCGCCTTGACGTCCCCCTTGGGGGTGAAGACGAAGACCTCGTCCTGGAAGAGATCGATCTTCACCGTCTCGATGAACTCGGTCGGGTCCTTGAGATCGCGTTGCCACTCCATCAGCTGGCGCAGCCAGGCGAAGGCCTTGCCGTCATCGGCGCCCGGGGTCTTCTGCTCCTTGTATTTCCAGTGCGCCGCGATCCCCTGCTCGGCGATCCGGTGCATCTCCTGCGTCCGGATCTGCACCTCCATCCGCTCGGCCCGCGGCCCGATCACCGTGGTGTGCAGCGACTGATAGAGGTTCGGCTTGGGGAGCGCGATGAAGTCCTTGAAGCGCCCCGGCACGGGCGTCCAGCTGGAGTGGACGACGCCGAGGACGGCGTAGCAGTCGCGCACCGACTCGGTGAGTACGCGGAAGGCGAGCACGTCGTAGATCTGCTCCACGTCGCGGCCGGTCTTCTTCATCTTCTGATAGATGGACCAGAGGTGCTTGGCGCGACCGTAGACCTGCGCTTTGATCTCTCCTTCGGCCAGCACTGTCTTCAGCCGTTCGACCACCTCGGTGATGTAGGACTCACGCGAGCCTTCGGTCTCGGCGAGCCGCGAGACCAGCTGGCCGTGCTCGGCCGGGTCGAGGTACTGGAACGCCAGATCCTCGAGCTCCACCTTCATCCACTGGATCCCGAGGCGGTTGGCCAGCGGCGCGTAGATCTCCCGCGTCTCGCGCGAGATCCGCTCCTGCTTGTCGCGGGGCATATGCGCCAGCGTCCGCATGTTGTCGACGCGGTCGGCGAGCTTGATCAGGATGACGCGGATGTCGCGGGCCATCGCCAGCAGCATCTTGCGGAAGTTCTCCGCCTGGCGCTCTTCGCGCGTGGTCCAGGGGATCTGGCCGAGCTTGGTCACCCCCTCGACGAGAAACTGGATCTCGGTGCCGAACAGTCGCCCGATATCCTCCGCGGTGGCGCTGGTGTCCTCGACGCAGTCGTGCAGCAGTCCCGCGCAGACCGACGGGACGTCGAGCCGCAGCTCGGAGATGATGCGCGCCACCCCGACCGGGTGAACGACGTACGGCTCGCCGGAGCGGCGCTTCTGACCGGCGTGCCGCTCGGCCGCGAAGGCGAAGCTGCGTTCGATGAGGCTGGTGTCGGCCGCGGCGTCGTAGCCGCGCACCTGCGTGCAGATCTCTTGGACCTCGTTCATTGGCTGGGAGGCTGGCCCCTCGTCCGCGCCTCGGCGAGCAGCGCGTGGCCGTAGTGTCCGCGCCGCGACCGCGCGCAGCGAGCCGCCACATATATGGATGACAGCTCCTTGAGCGCGGTTTCGAGGTTGTCGTTCACAACCAGGAAGTCGTACTCGGCGAAGTGCTCCAGCTCGCGCGTGGCGGTCAGCAGGCGGCGTTCGATCGCGGCCGGTGAGTCGGTCGCCCGACGCCGAAGTCGCCGCTCGAGCTCGGCCATCGACGGCGGCAAGATGAATACGAGCAGGCTCTCCTCCTGCCACTGGCGCCGGATCTGGGCCCCGCCCTGCCAGTCGACGTCGAACAGGTAGTCCTTGCCGTCCTCGAGCGCTCGGTTGACGGTGTGGACGGCCGTACCGTAGCGCGCGCCGTGGACCACCGCCCACTCGGCGAACTCGTTCCGGTCGACCATCCGGGTGAACTCGTCCTCGGTGACGTATTTGTAGTCGACGCCGTCGCGCTCGCCGGTCCGCGGCGGCCGCGTGGTGTACGAGACCGAGAACTCCAGCCGCTCCTGCTCCGCCAGGAGGTGCGCCAGCGTCGTCTTGCCCGCCCCCGAGGGGGACGAAATCACGAGCAGGATGCCCTTGCGCGCTCCCAGCTCATCGTCCGTCATCGCCGAAAGTCTATCATTACCGTCGACAACGGCCGAATCTCGCCCTCTTCACTCGACGTTTTGGGCCTGTTCGCGCAGCTTTTCGAGCTCGGCCTTGGCATCGATGACGACGGCGGCCATCTCGGCATCCTGGGCCTTGGAGGCGACCGTGTTCAGCTCGCGGCCGATCTCCTGAACGACGAAGTCGAGCTTTCGACCGACCGCGCCCTCCCCCTTGAGGATCTCCCCCAGGTGCTCGAGGTGGGTCTCGAGGCGGACCAGCTCCTCGGAAACGTCGAGCCGCTCAGCCATCAGCGCCACTTCTTGCGCCAGCCGTCCCGGGTCGATGGCGACCTGTCCCGCGAGCCGCTCCTGCAGTCGCTGGGCGAACTTTTCTGGCAGCGTCGCGGCCCGCGCACGAAGGATCGCCGCCAGCTCGCGGAGGCGTGACCGCCGGGCGGCTAGATCGACGGCCAGGGCGGCCCCCTCTCGCGTCCGCATCGCCGTGAGCTCCTTGAGCGCCGTGGCCACGACCGGACGCAGCAGCTCCCAGAGTGACTCGCCCGAGAGCGCGGAGCCGTGGCTGGCCCCGAGATACGCGCCGACGGTACCGAGGGTGACCGGCTCGTCGATCTTCAGCTCTTGGCGCAGCTGTTCGAGCACGCCGTAGAGCGCCCGCACCCGGGCCGCGTCGATCCCCGCCGAGGCGGCCGCCGACTCGTCGCGGATCAGCACCGTCACCGCGCCCCGCTCGACCGCCCCCCGCACCGCGCGCGCGATCTCGCTGTCGCAAAAGGCGTCCGATTCGCCGCTGCGAATCTTGAGATCGAGGCCGCGGTGATTGACGGAGCGGATCTCGACGCGCAGGCGGCGCTCGCCGGCGTCCACCGACCCGCGCCCGAAACCGGTCATGCTGAGGAGGCTCACCCTTTGGACTTATACCAGTCGATCGTGCGCCCGAGCCCCTCGGCGAACGAAACGCCCGCGGTGTAGCCGAGGCGGGCCCGCGCTGCCGAAATGTCGGCCCAGGAGTGCTTGATGTCCCCCGCGCGCTCGTCCTCGTATATCGCCGACACCTCTTGCCCCAGGAAGTCACCGATCAGCGCGACCACCCGGTTGAGGTCGGTCGCCTGCTCGCAGGCGATGTTGAAGACGCCGCCCGAGACCGCGCGGGCGTCGGCGACGGCCGCCTTGAAGTTCGCCTCGATGATGTTGTCGATGTAGCAAAAGTCGCGCGACTGCGCGCCGTCGCCGAAGATGCGCGGCTGCTTCCCCGCCAGCGCAGCGGTGATGAACTTCGGGATCACCGCCGCGTACTCGGAGGCCGGATCTTGCCGCGGCCCGAACACATTGAAGTAGCGCAGGCAGACCGTCTCGACGCCATAGGCGCGGGCGTAGATCTGCGCGTACTGCTCGCCCGCCAGCTTCGACCCGCCGTACGGCGAGATCGGCGCCGGTGGCATCGTCTCGAGCTTGGGGAGCTGCGGGTCGTCGCCGTAGGCCGCCGACGACGCCGCGTAGACCAGCCGGCGAATCCCCGCGCGCCGCGCCGCTTCGAGGACGCGCAACGTGCCGGTGGCGTTGGCGGCATGGTTCTCGATCGGCTCGGCCATCGACTTCGGCACCGAGGGGATCGCCGCCTCGTGAAACACCAGCTCGACCCCTTCGATGGCGCGGGCCAGCGCCCGCTCGTCCAGGATGTCCCCCTCGACGAGCTCGACCCGATCGGCGATGTCGGCGAGATTCTCTCGCTTGCCGGACGAGAAGTTGTCGATCACCCGCACGCGGTCGCCGCGCGCGATCAGCGCGCGGGCCAGCGACGACCCGATGAACCCCGCCCCGCCCGTGACGAGACAGAGGCTCATCGCCGAGCTCCGGCGAAGACTATTTGTGGTGGAGCCGGGCTTCGATGGCGAAGCGGGAGATCATTTCGGCCAGCACCGGATCCACGATCTTGGGCATCGCGGTCGAAATTGGCGGATCTTCCAGCCCGTAGGCCGGGTAGGCAGCCAGCGAGCGAACCGCCAGCCACGAAGCCAGGACGGCCGCGGGAACAATCCAGAGGATACGTGGTTTTGCCGACATATGCGTACACTATCCTACCTGTACGTGGTCGCAATTTTTCCCTCATCTTTTCCTCATCTTTGTAAGTTACGACGCGCTCACGGGAGCGGAAGTCCGGACAGGCCGGCACCGAACAGACCGCCGATCGTTTGTGGTGGTTGGCCCTGGGTGGACAGCACGATCGCGCGTCCTCCGCCGGCCGATTTGCGGTCGCGGGCGACGACTGGACAGCCACCGGGGATCGCCACCGACGCTACGGGCAACGCCCCCCCCGCCGTCAAGACGGCGAGCGGCACACCTGGAAGCTTGGCACCCGGAAGCGGAACCAGCAGCCGGGTGGCGCCGACCACGAACCGCCCGTTCGTACGTTCCCCTTCGATGCGGTAGGCGAACCCGTGTGGCGTTCCGCCGATCTCAATCCGCCGGACGGCGCCCGCGATGGGGATCGGCGGGTCAGTGGTCATGGTCGCCAGCGTGAGCTCGCTGAGGGCGACTCCGTCCAGCGCGACTGCGTCGGACTTGCCGCCGCGGACGAGCTTCCCTGCCGTGACGTAGACGATGCGGCGGCGGTCGGGCGCCAGCGCCACCGCCACCACGTGGCCATCTTCCGCCGTGAGCTGACGGTAGCGGCCCGTCGACGGCGTGAAGGCAAAGACCTCCTGGTGGGGGTTCAGGATGAATTCGCCCGCGCCGTCGGGAGGGACGCGCAGCGGCGCGCGCAGGCGGCCGACGAAGATGACGCTCTCATTGAGGCCGGCGCCCCAGCCTGCCGCCGCGGTAGCGAGCGCACGCTTGAGCTCCGCCATTTGCGGCTGCACCTTGAGCGCGCCCAGATCCGCCGCTTCGAGCACCTCCCGCGACCAGGGGACGTAGGCGCGATCGATGAGCGCGCGCACCTCGGCCACCGCCTCGCCGAACCGCTCCTGACGCACGAACGAACAGGCGATGTTGAGGCGCGGCGCCAGGAAGGTCGGATCGGCGGCCGCGGCCGCACGGTACTCGGTGCGTGCCTCCTCCCATTTACCCTGGCGATAAAGAATCTTCGCCGCCGCGTTGAGCTCTGTCGCCTGCGGATCGGGCGCGCGAAACGGGTCGACGACCCCCGGCCCGGCCGTCGGTCTCCCAGGCGCGCACTCTTTGCTCGCGTGGCCGGGGTCGAGCCCGAGGACGAACGCCAGCGCCAGGCCGGTCATCCCGGACAGCCCCATCATGGGTCGAGCCAGACGCGCCGGAGATCGAACCTGTCTCCGACCGCCGCGAGCCCGTGAACGCGCGTCGACGCCAGCGCGGGGATGTCGTAGCGATAGAGGAAGATCACTGGCTGCTCGTCGGAGAGCAGGCGCGCAATACGGGCCAGGATCGGCGCGCGCGCCACCGGCCCGACGGCGCCCCTGGCCTCGTCGATCAGCGCCTCGAGCGTGCTCGAGCGGTAGCCGCCGTAGTTGAACGCGCCTCCCGTTCCATAGAGCGGCTCGGGATCCTCGTCGGGCGTCCCCTCCCAGATGAGCGGCACGAGATCGAACTCGCCCCGCTTCAATCGCTGCTGGATCGTGGCCGCGTCGGCAGGCAGGAGGTCGATCAGGATGCCGACCTTCCGCGCCTCCAGCGCGAAGGCATGCGCCTCGACGTGAAACTGCCGGTTGCCCGCCGGCTCGAGCAGCGTGAGACGAATCGGATGTCCCAGGTGATCGCGCACGCCGTCGGCGTTGCTGTCGCGGTAGCCTGCGTCGTCCAACGCCGTCGCCGCGCGCGGCCGGTCGAGCGGCGGCGCCGGAAGATCCTCGACCAACGGCGGGCCACCGATCGGGCGCGCCAGAGCGTTATGTAGCTCGCCGGCGAAGCGGGTTCGATCCCAGAGCATCGCCAGCGCCTTGCGGAAGCGGGGATCGCTGAGCGGGTAGTGCAGGTGATTGACCGAGAGGAACGAATACCGGCGCGAGCGCAGCCGGAGCAGCGTCGTCCCTCCATGCAAGGTGGTCGGCTCTACCTGATCCGGGTAGTGCGCGTCGATCACGCGCGACAGGATGTCGATCTCGCCGCGCCGGGCGCGGTTGAGCGCGCGTACGGCGTCGGGATCGAGGTCGAACACGATCTCGTCGACACCGGCCGGCGGCCCCCAGTATTCGGGCGCGCGCTCGAGCCTTATTCGCTTGCCGTGGTCCCAGCCGGCAAACCGAAACGGCCCTGTCCCGACCGGCTGGCGCACGATCGGCGAGGCCTCCGGGCGGACGCCGTGCACCAGATGATCGGGGAGCATCGGCACGTCGCAGAGAGCCCGCAGCGCGAAGTCAGAAGGACGTTTGAGCACGAAGCGGACGGTCCGCTCGGTCACGAGCTCGATCGACGCGACATCGGCCAGCTCGGCGCGCAGCACCGGCGCGTCGGTGCCCGTCCGCAACAGCGGCTCGACCGTCCCCTGCACGTCGAGCACGCCGAACGCGCGGTGGTCGTGCCAGTGGACGCCGCTGCGCACCCGCACCGCGAGGCGCATGCCGTCGTTCGAGACATCCCAGCTCTCGGCGAGGCCAGGCTTGTAAGTTCCATCGCGGCAGTCGAGCAGCGTCTCGTAGACGAGGCCGTTCGTCACCTGTGCGGCGGCGGCATCCGACTCCGCGAGCGGTAAGAGGGTGGTCGGCTCGGCGTCGAGATGAACGCGCAGCGCCCCACCCCGCCGGGACGGCTCCGGGACCTCGGCCGGCGCAGGTACGGCCTCCGCGGGGGGCGGTGGCGGATGGATCAGCTGGAGATCGGGACCCGTCGGACCGGCAGTGGTGGCCGGCGTCGCCTTCTTCGAACGACAGCCCGCGACCGACAAGGCGAGCAATAAAACGGCGAGCGCAAGCACAACCGCGAACCGCGATGGCCACGCTTGCTCGTCGAAAATCGCTGTGTTATTCAGGGTCACCCGCATCGTGCGGTGGAGGGCTCGTCCATGAAGCGACTGCCGACCGTATATCACCGGACCATTCCTTTGGCATTGGCGCTGCTGGCGCCCAGCGGCATTCGGCTAGCTTACGGCCAAGGGCAAGAGCTGCCACCAATCAAAGTCGATCTACCGCCGTCCCCGAATTTCAACATTCAGACCGCGCCGGAAAAATACCCAAGCGGCGAGATGTCGATCTACGGGCTGCGCAAGCACATGAACCAGCATCTGGACAAGGACGTCCAGGTGCGGGCCTACCTGCTGACCATTTACGAGTGCCCCGCCGAGCAGCGGAAGTGCAACGACGATCTGGCGGCCAAGACGAAGAAGGAAAAGAAGAAGGAGCTGAAATCGGGCGGTCTGCCGGGCAAGGGCCCGCCGGCACCCGATCCCGCGGCGATGAAGGGCGGCTGCCGCCCCTGCGATCAGCCGCACTTCTTCCTCGGTGACACCGCGACGACCAAGGTCGATCACGGCCTGCTGGTCGCCGACTATCCGCTCAAGGACTGGAACACCGGCAAGCCGAAGCCGCTGGTGGCCAAGGCCGGCGAGCAGTACGTCGTGACCGGCACCTTCTCGATCAACTCGATGGGTGGGTTCGCCGCCTCCGACGGCCTCATCATCCACAAGAAGATGCAGGATGCGACGGGCAACATCGTCGCCGAGGGGAACGCCGTGCTGCCGCCCGACGCGCAGACGATCAACCTCGAAGGAAAACCGGCCGAGAAGGTCGGCGGCGCCCGCATCGACGCCGAGAAGGCCGGCGGCAAAAAGAAGTAGCCCTAATTCAGGAGCCCCAGGCGGAGCTCATCACAGACCGCCGGGGCGAGCGTGAACACGACGTCACGATCGAGGCGTCCGGTACAACCGGGCGCCTCTTTGTTTTTGTAGAGCTCGAGCGTGTGCCGAGTCGGCGCCGCCTCCCCGGGCGGCTTGATGGCGATCGCCAGCGAGACCTCGGGCGCACCGGGCGGCGCCTTCTGCGACGGGACGAACGCCTCCGCCCGCAGGTTACCGAGCACGCCGATCACCCGCGCGGCGTTCGTGCGATCCAGAGCGGCGGCCGCCGGCGCTACCACGCGCCAGCTGTCGCCATCGGCGCTGGTGAGCTCGACGGTCTGGCCGCCGCCAGAGCGCTCGAGCTCGCGCGCGTCGAAGTGGGCGAAGTCGAGCACCACGCGATCGCGGAAACGGAGCGGATCCGGATCGACCAGGGCGTACCCCGGGGCTCCCGGCGAGACGGCCACCGCTTCGCGCATCCGGCCGTCGATGGTCAAACGGCGCACGCGGACTTGGGGTTGGTCTACTTTGACGGCCGCCGGTAACGGTCGGGCGTCGACGCTCTGGAGCGCGGCGAGCCAGTCGCCGATCAGGCGTGGATCGGCCGCATAGGGCACCTTGGGGCTCTCGAATCGCCAGGCGCCGCCTGGCAAGCGCCCGAGGATCAGCCGTTGACTGTGGCCGGCGGCGCCCGTGTCGCCAGTGATCTCTACGCGGGTGACCGTATCGGGTGCCGACGACACGAGGCGCAGATCGGGAACCGACGCCGCCTCCAGCGAGCGCCACAGATCGTCGAGCGCCTCCGACGCCAGGCAGGCTCCGTCGACGGCGGAGAATCCGTCGCGTTCGACACGCAGTCCGGGCTGGGCGGCACAACGATCGCCAGGGAATGACAGACGCATCGTCGCACCTCCGCCCGTCTGGACCGCGATCTGCAGAGGTGCCTGCGGCACGGGCCCTGGTGGCTCGTACCGCTCGACGCGCAGCCCGAGGAGCCGACGCAGGCTCTCGGCCACCCGCTCGCCGGCGACCCACTGATTGTCCGCGTTCTGCCAGCGCCCAGTGACCAGACGCAAGCGGCGCTCCGGCCGATTGCCGCCCCCTTCACGCCAGCTGATCCCCGTGATCGCGTCGGGCGGCAACGGGACCAGCCGCCGATCGCGAAACGCCCCCGGCTCGCGATCGGCGAGTTCGGCCAGCCGCCGCGGCGCCACCCGGATCGCCGCTGCGCCGCCGGCGCGCGCGAAGACGCCCAGCCCCGCGGCGTCGAGGCCCCCGAGCTGGATGCTGAGGGAGCCGCGCGAGTCGTCGAGCTCCAGCTCCAACCGCGGCGGCGCCAGCCCGGCGGCGTCTGCCCCGACGTCCGCCGTGCGTGTCGTCTCGGCCAGATCAATCGCGTTCAAGAGATCGTCGACAGCGGCTTCGTCGGCTGGCTGATCACCGGGGCTCTCCCGCCAGGCCGGCTCCTTGCCCTGCGGCTGTCGGACCAGCGAGAACGGCGGTGCGCCCGCGCGCCTGATCGTGAGCCGCCAGACGGCCGCGCGATCGAAGGCGTCAATCAACCGAGCGTGACCGCCGGAGCCGCCGTCGCCGGCGCCCGGGCGCCGATCGCCGAACAGTAAGATCCCGGCGAGCACCGCCGCCACCGCTGCCAGACAGGCCACCCTGCGCATCAGATTCGCCGCCGCGTCGCGACCCAGGCACCCGCCGCCAGAGCCAGCAAGGGGAGCCCGATGACGAACAGACGAAAGGCCCAGCTGACGTCGGCGGCCGTCAGCGACAGCGCCACCCGCGCGGTGAGCTTGGGGCCGATGCCGATGCGCGCGTCTCGATCGGCGAGCCAGGAGATCGTCGAGAGAACGAAGTCGGCGTCGTAATCGCGCAAGGTGACGCCCGACAGTCGGTAGTTCATCACCAGCCGACCTGTTCCGAGGAACGCCAGCCGCGTCGCCGGCGCCGCTCCGGTCGCGGCCCGCTCGACGGCCACGGCCACCGTCACCGGCCCTTTGCGATCGGCAACCGCGTCGAAGTTCAGATCGGCGTCGCCTCGGATGGTCGGCAGATCGGTCTCGCCCCAGCCTTCGGCGCTGGTGCGAACGAGCGGCGTGACCGTCAAACCGGCCGGGTGGGACGCCAGCGGCGCGGGCGCAACTTGGCGCGTGCGCGGCCAGAACGTCAGCCGTCCGCCGAGGCGAGCGGTGATGGCGTGCGTGAGGTAGCTGTCGCGACCGGCGGCCCAGACCGACGGCCCCTCGACGTCGCTGGCGTGCGTCGGGTCGACGACCAGCGCATCGCCGAGGTTCACGCCGTAACGCGCGGCCAGCGCCTCCAGCCCGAGGTGCGCGAACGCCGCGCCGCCCGGGGCAAACACCGGCCCCACCATGACCAGCAGCCGTCCGCCCTCATCAACAAAGGACTCGATGGAGGCCATCTCCGGTGGGGAGAACGCGCGCGCCGGCTCGGCGATGACCAGCACGCGGCAACCGGCGCCCGCCGCGTCGGCGATCTTGTCGAGCGCGCGCGTCTCGTCGCCGTCGCGGCGGACGTTTTCAGCGAAGGTCGCGTAGCCGCCGTCTTCGAGCGACGCGAGGTCGGGCTCGCCGTGCCCCTTGCTGAAGCAGACCAGAGGCGGCCGATCGTCGGTGACGGCCAGCAGCGCCGAGACGAACGCCGCCTCGCCCCGCCAGGCGACAATGGTCGGCCCTGGCTCGCCGCCGGCGTCGACCTCCGGCTCGACCAGATCCTCCTCGGTGAGCACCTTCGAGCGAGCGCCCGAGGTGAAGATGACGATCCCCTGCCCCATCTCGTACGCGCCTATTCCATAGCGTTTGGCGACCGCCTCGGCGCGATCGGGTGCGCGATCCGGGTCGACGATCTCGGCCTGGAATCTCCCGGCCGACTCGCGAGTGAATCGCTCCGTCAGCTCCCGGACGAAGCCGGCGATCGCACGCGCCCGTTCGGAGTCGCGCTTCGGATAGAGGAAGATCGTCGCCGACACCGGACGCGGCAGCTCACTAAGCACGTTCACCGTCTCCTCGGAGAGCGCGTAGAGCGACGCCCGCGTCCAGTCGCCACGGACGTAACGGCGCGCGGCGATAACGTTGGCCATGAGAGCAATCACCGCGACGAGGAGCGCGGCCAGGCGTGGCGACCAGCGTCGCGCGCGGGGCGCGTCAAGCGGCACCGGCCCCCGCAGCGCGGCGACCCGCACCGTCGCCGCCGCGAGTGCCAGAACGACGACCGTCAGCAGAAGAGCCACCGGCCGCGAATCGACGATCCCGTGACCGAAGTCTTCCATCACGCGAAAGAGGCTGTAGCGCCGCAGCGCGGCCGCGACGCCGGGCGCGCGAACCTCGGCCTCGAGCGCACCGGCCAGGAGTGTGGCGAGAAAACCGACGAAGGAGAGCGTCGCCGCCACCAGCTGATTGCGCGTCAGCGCCGAGGCCAGCAGGCCCATCGCCAGCGCCGCGGCGCCGAGCAGTCCCGTCCCCAGATAGCCCGCGACGATCGGTCCCGGCTCGAGCGCCGCCCCCACCCGCCACAGGTAGAGAAGGTAAAGCAACGTCGGCGCCCAGGCCGCCAGATAGAACCCCAGCGCCGCCAGCCACTTTCCGACGACGACTTCGGCGGGGGAAACAGGCGCCGTCAGGAGAGGTTCTATCGTTCCCGTGCGGAGCTCCTCCGCAATCAGCCGCATCGGCACCACCGTCGCCAAGAGGCCGAGGGCGATCCAGAAGAGGATCGTCCCACCGAAGAAGAACTCCATCACGCCGCCCGGCGGCGCGTCCGGCCGCCCCAGGAACCGCACGAACATCCAGAAGACGATCCCCTGCAGCAGAAGAAACAGCGCCAGCACGGCCCAGCCCGCCGGCGTGCGGAAGTAGCCGGCCCACTCGCGGCGGGCGATCGCCAAGAGGCGGGTCACGCCGGTCGCTCCCCGTTCGCGGAGGTCGCGCGCGCGAACAGCTCCTCGAGTGAGGCGGCCTCCAGGCGCAGCTCGCGAAGCACGAGGCCGGCGGCGACGGCCGCCCGGAAGACCGCCTCGCGCAGAGGACCGTCGTCGTCGGGCCCACCGGATGCCGGTGTCAGCGCCAGCCGCGTCTCGTCGAGCGGAGCGACCGCGCCCACCCCGGCGACCGTGCGAAACAGCTCCGTCGCGCGAGGGAGATCCGCGGCGGTAAGCTCGATGATTACCCGGCGGGCGCCCGCCAGGCGGGCCCGCAGCTCATCCTGGCTTTGCGCAGCCACGACGCGGCCGTGGTTCAAGATGATGACCCGCGTGGCGACCGCCTCCACCTCGGGGAGAACGTGCGTCGACAGCAGGATCGTCCGTTCACGGCCGAGCTCGCGAATGAGCGCCCGCGTCTCGCGGATCTGATTCGGGTCGAGCCCGACGGTCGGCTCGTCGAGGATCAAGATGGGCGGCCTCCCGAGGAGCGCGTCGGCCAGCCCCACCCGCTGCCGGTAACCGCGCGACAGCGTCCCGACGATCTGGGTCCGCCGCTCGCCCAACCCCACCTCGTCGATCGCCCGCGAGATGCCCGCCGGGCGTGCACGCCGCGCGATCCCCTTGAGCGCGGCCCGAAAATCGAGGTACTCGCCGACGCGCATCTCGGGCGGCAGCGGGACCGCCTCGGGAAGGTAGCCGACCGCGCGCCGCACGCCGCGCGGATCGTCGGCGATCGAGGCGCCCGCCAGCGTCGCCGACCCTCGCGTCGGCGCCAGGAAGCAGGTCAAGATCCGCATCATCGTCGACTTGCCGGCGCCGTTCGGCCCGAGTAACCCGACGATCTCGCCGCGCCCCACCTCGAACGAGACCCCGTCCAGCGCGGGCGCTTTACCGTCGCCGGGGCGGCCGTAGGTCTTTGCCAACCCGTCGACGCGAATCACGCGTCTAATGTATTACTCGAGGCCGCGATCGCGCAGGGATCCGTCGTCTTCGCCGCGCAGGTGGCCGACCTCGTGCAGCAGCGTCCGGGTGATCGCCTGATCCAGCTCGGCGCCGTCCTTCACGGTGCGCAGCAGATTTCGGCGATATAGGACGATGGCGCGATCGCCGCCGTCGCATTGCACGGGCGCGCTCTCCGACGGCGGCGCTGCGTGCCCCTTGCGCGATCGCCCGGCTGGCGTGGGCGCCGCGGCCTGATCGTCGTAATCGAGCGGCAGTCCGCGGAAGAGACCCAGGATCGTGGGGGAGAGCGGCGGTTTCTCCGCTGTCAGATCCTCCAGATCGGGGAGATCGGCGGCCTGCACGGTGACGCCGGAGATATCGCGGCGAAAATCGGCCGGCAGCGCCGCCACCGCGCGCTGGACCCGGGCCTCGAAGTCGAGCTGCGTGATCTGCGGCGCCGCCGGGAAAGATTTGGGATCGGCCCCCGTCGCCGCGGCCAGGTGACGCGCGGCGGCCGCCTCGTCTCCCGCCCGCTCCTCGATGAGCCCCAGATGGTAGAGCGCGTGCGCGTGGTCGGGCGTCTCTGCCAGCACCTTGGTGAACGTCCCCCGCGCCTCCTCGAACCGGCAGAGCTCGAACAGCGCCACCCCTCGCTCGTAGACCGCCGCCCCGAAATGGGGCTGAGCGAGCAACGCGGCATCGATCCTCCGGAGCGCCTCGGCCGCCCGCCCGAGATCGATCAGCGCCTGCCCCTCCAAGAGGGCCAGCCGCGCGACCTCCTCGACGTCCCGCCGGGGAACATGCCTGCTCCCGCGCCGTGCGTACTCCAGCCCCAACGCCGATCGATCGCCCGAGGGGGGGAGCTGGTTGACCTGAAGATCGGCGGCCGCCTCGAGCGTCTCCGGATCGTCGGGCGCCAGCGCCAGCGCCAGCTCGAGCGCGTCGCGCGCCTCGTCCAGCCGGTCGAGCCGCATGAGCGCGATCGCCCGGTTGTGGTGCGCCTCGACCGAGCGCGGCGCTGCGCGCGCCGCCTCTTCGGCGCAGGCGAGCGTCCCGGTGTAGTCACCCTTGTCGAAAAGGAGCGCCGCCTTGTCGAGGAGATCAGCGACCGGCGCGTCGACCCAGGCCGGCTGCTCGGGGAAACAGCGCCGCAGCGGCCGCGGCGGCTGCTCGGCGGGATCGAGGTCCTTGGTTGGGCTCTTCGTCGGGCCCTTGGCAGTGACAGGCGTCGGCGCGCACTGCGGCCCCTGCGCGGGCGCCGGTGGGGGACGGCGGCAGCCACCGCCGAGCGCGACGGCCAGGCCGGCCACCCCTACCAGAACAATCGGCCGCGCGGCCCCCAGTGAACTCACCACCTGCATCGGTTGGATCATCATACCCGACTGGATGCGATTCGCGCGCCTCGGATCGGGGGTCGCTGCGTGTCCGATTACCCGCTAGTGGGCCGCGCCCCAGGTGGCACCGGCGCCGACATCGACGACC
>Ga0209890_10000006_pt1 | contig 93536 bp, 80 predicted proteins | sample OrgsoiDNA2013049_FD_185799 | JGI IMG/M metagenome (GOLD analysis project Ga0209890, IMG submission 185799) | Permafrost soil microbial communities from the Arctic, to analyse light accelerated degradation of dissolved organic matter (DOM) -... | ecosystem: Environmental > Terrestrial > Soil >... | reverse complement strand
GCCGCCGGACAGCGTAGTGAGCGGCTGGCCGAGGCTGAGGTAGCCGAGCCCGACGTCGGCGAGCCGGTCGAGGATGGCGTGCGCGGCCGGCGTGCGCGCCTCGCCGGCGCCGAAGAACTGCTCGGCCTCACTCACCGACATCGCGAGTACCTCGCTGATGTCGCGGCCGCCGAGGTGGTGGTCCAGCACCGATGCCTGGAACCGCTTCCCCTCGCACTCCTCGCAGATGGTGGCGACGCCGGCCATCATCGCCAGGTCGATGTAGATGACGCCGGCGCCGTTGCAGCTGGGGCAGGCGCCCTCGGAGTTGGCGCTGAACAGCGCCGGCTTCACGCCGTTGGCCTTCGCGAACGCCTTGCGGATTGGGTCGAGCAGTCCGGTGTACGTCGCCGGGTTGCTCCGTCGCGAGCCGCGGATCGCGACCTGGTTTATCGACACCACACCCGCGCCTGCTGGGATCGACCCGTGCACGAGTGAGGTCTTGCCGGAGCCGGCGACGCCGGTCACGACAACAAGGACCCCGAGCGGGATGTCGACGTCGACGTCGCGCAGGTTGTGCGCCGTCGCGCCGCGGATCTCCAGCGTGCCGGTGGGCGTCCGCACCGTCTCCTTGAGGGCGGCCCGGTCGTCGAGATGGCGGCCGGTGAGGGTGCCGCTGGCTCGCAGCCCCTCCACGGTGCCCTCGAAGCAGACGGTGCCCCCCGCCGTACCGGCGCCGGGGCCGAGGTCGACGACGTGGTCGGCGATCGCGATCGCCTCCGGCTTGTGCTCCACGACAAGCACCGTGTTGCCCTTGTCCCGCAGCCGCAGCAACAGGTCGTTCATCCGTGCGATGTCATGGGGGTGCAGGCCAATAGTCGGCTCGTCGAAGACGTAGGTGACGTCGGTGAGCGAGGACCCGAGGTGTCGGATCATCTTGACGCGCTGCGCCTCACCGCCCGACAGCGTGCCCGAGGAGCGGTCGAGCGAGAGGTAGCCCAGCCCGATCTCCACGAACGAGTCAAGAGTCTGCTGCAGCACGGCGAGTAGCGGCGCCACCGACGGCTCGTCGACGCCGCGGACCCACTCGGCCAGGTCGCTGATCTGCATCGCACAGGCCTCGGCGATGTTGACCCCCTTGATCTTCGAGGACCGGGCAGCCTCGTTGAGCCGGGTGCCGCCGCACTCGGGACAGGTGGTGAACGTCACCGCCCGCTCCACGAACGCCCGGATATGGGGCTGCAGCGCCTCCCGGTCCTTGGAGAGGAACGACTTCTGGATCCGCGGCACCAACCCCTCGTAGGTGAGGTTGATGCCGTCGACCTTGATCTTGGTCGGCTCCTTGTGGAGCAGGTCGTGCAGCTCCTTCTTGGTGAACTTGCGGATCGGCTTGTCGGGGTCGAAGAAGCCGCAACCGTTGAAGATGCGGCCGAACCAGCCGTCCATGCTGTAACCGGGGATGGTGAGCGCACCGTCGTTGAGGGACTTGCTATCGTCGTAAAGCGCGGACAGGTCGATGTCGGTGACGGAGCCCCGGCCCTCGCAGCGTGGACACATTCCGCCGGTGATGCTGAAGCTGCGACGCTCCTTTACAGTCTGTCCGCCGCGCTCGATGGAGACTGCACCCGCTCCGCTGATCGAGGCGACATTGAACGAATACGCCTGCGGCGAGCCGATGTGCGGCTGCCCGAGTCGGCTGAACAAAATGCGCAGCATCGCGTTGGCGTCGGTGGCGGTGCCGACCGTGGAGCGGGCGTTGGCCCCCATCCGCTCCTGGTCGATAATGATCGCGGTCGTCAGCCCGTCGAGGACGTCGACGTCCGGCCGCGCCAGCGTCGGCATGAAGCCCTGTACGAAGGCGCTGTAGGTCTCGTTGATCATCCGCTGCGACTCCGCGGCGATCGTGCCGAACACGAACGAGCTCTTGCCCGAACCCGAAACCCCTGTGAAGACGGTGAGGCGGCGCTTGGGGATCTCAACGGAGATGTTCTTGAGGTTGTTCACCCGGGCGCCGTGAACCTGGATGAGGTCATGGCTGTCGGCGGGATGACGCGGACCGGCCGTCGACTGAGGCATCCCGGGGATCATAGCCGGGCTCGTCCTGGACAATTGCGGCCCGTCAGCGCCTGGCAGGTGATGACGGCGGTCCGGCGGTCCGCCCAGTGGGCGAGCGCTCCGCCCAGGAAGGCGAAGACGATGATCGGCGCCAGCTCGATGGCAGACCCCACCACCAGCTAGGAGTGCATCAGCTGGTCGGCCTGGAAGGGAACGGCGACCTCCACCACTTTTCTGCCGGAAGTCATGTCCCACCGCCGGGTAGTCGTTCGCTCGATCTGTGCCGATATGTACGCCGTGGGCGGATTGTCCTAGAACGTCATCGTCCGTTTGGTGGAGGACCCGTCGTCTTAACGGGCAGACTCACCCAGGACTGGGTGACTTGGATCACATACATAAAACGTGTTCACAGCCGGCTGTAACTTCTTTGCATCGGTGGGCATCAATAATGGCCACACGGAAGAGGGGGTTGGGCATGAGTCCACTTGGCCGATTGGTTAACAGCACCGACCGCATCACCGGGACGTTCTCTTTGAGGTTTCCACGGACGTCAGCATTGGCAAGTTCTTCCCGTCCAGTAAGGCGCCGGACGAACCCGTCCACCTCGGTTGTCGGTGCGGCATCGGTGCCATGCACCGCGTATCTCCCGAAGGTAGGACAGGCCATGCCATCTGCATTGCTGAATGACGAAACCCCGATCGTGTTGCGGACACGCTCTCCTGAGAGTCTGGACACGGTGCGTGCGTTGTGTCACGACCTGCGCCAGCCATTGGCGGCCATTCGGCTGCTGGCTGGAGCGCGGGGTGGCAATGTTCGACGCCGGTTCGACGGGATCCTCGAGGCGACCTTGTGGCTCTCGGAGATGGTCGAGGACGTTGTTGGTGGCGCTGCTGACGACACCTCTGGCAGGGTCGACGTCGTCGACCTGGTGGCGCACTGTGTACATCGTGCGCAGCCCACGGCAGAGTGTCACATCAGGTTTGTAGGCACCGACCAGGCCGTGACTGTGGCCTCACCTGTCGCGCTCAGCCGAGCCGTATCCTGCGTGCTGGATAACGCCGTGCGAGCGGCCGGGCCGGGCGGGCAGGTCACCGTCAAGGTGACCGGCACGGACCGCGAGATCAACATCCGGGTCATCGATGACGGTCCCGGCCTTGGCCATGTGCCCACGAACAACGCGCTCGGGCTGACCATCACCCGTGCTCTGGTCTCGGCCTGCGGTGGCGGGTTCGAGATCAACGCGGGTCCCGCGGGCGGCGTGGTCGCACGGATCGTGCTGCCCGCCATGAGCTACGAGGCAGTGCCGTCATGAGGCTGCTGATCTGTGACGACCACAGGCTGCTGCTCGACGCACTGAGCATGGCTCTGACGCAGAATGGGTACACGGTGGTGGCGACGGTCGTGGATCCGTACGAGGCGGTCACTGCTGCCCGCGAGCACCGGCCGGATGCATGCCTGCTGGACCTAAACTTCCCTGATGCCAACGGGCTCAGCGTCATCACTTGGATCAATGAGGTGAGCCCTGATACAAAGGTGGTCATCCTGTCCGCCTCGATCGACAGGGGTCTGGTAGCGGATGCCATCGCCCAGGGAGCTCGGGGTTTCGTCAGCAAGGACAAGCCGGTCGAAGCCATCGTCGAGGCACTGGAGATGGCACAGCAGGGCCACCTGGCTGTAGACCCGCTCCTGCTCCAGAAGACCCTGGGACCTCATGAGGGTGAGGGTCGCTGGGTAGGTCGTCTGAACGCCGGGTAGGGCGTTCGGAGCGCCGACAACCGAACCGGCTCTAGGACGAGCAGCCCCCGGCTCTGTCAGTGAGGTCAACAGCCGAGCAGATGGCCTCCAGGAGCTTCGAGACCGACCTGGTTGTCCTTCATTCTCGAAGTCACCACTTGGCTGGGTCGACGCGACCTACGACGTGGTCGTCGCGACACAGGCAAGGTGGAGTATTTCGCTGGACGTCGGGCACGCCGTGCGCCTGTGGCGCACCGTTAGCGCCTTCGCCCAGGCAGACATGCTCTAACACGACAAGGTTGCCGACTCTGACACTTGCGACAGGACCACGACGACGTTGGCGGACCTGGACAAGGCGCAGCGCGCGACGATTGGGTGCTGTTGGCCTGCGCCGGGTCGGAGGAGGCATCCTGGGCGCCGTCAAGTGCTGACCGACTTCGGCACCACCTCGAAGGGATGCCCAAGAACGCATGCAGCCAAGAGTGGACCGCCACGGCCTCAGCAGTGAGCAGCAGCAGCTCATCGCCCGGTGTCAAGTCTGAAGAGCCGGTTGACCGAGCCTGGGTCGTCCAAACGCGTGATGTACTCCGACCTCGGCTGGGCGGATACGGGCCCGGCCAGCGGGCTTCGCTGCTGGTCGATAAGGGCGAATCGGATGTGAGTCGAGGCGCAAGAAATTGGTGCTCAGAAGGTGTAGGCCGTCGCACGGTTATTGCGAATTCTCGAATTCTGGGCCGGACAGATAATATGTACAAGCTCGCGCTGGTTCTCTCGCTAGTTATTTGGGCAGTTGTCATAGCCATCATTTTCAGCACACCAACAGATGTACGTCGCACGGTCCAAATGCTCAAGGACACGAGAAACAAGACCACTGCCCCCAGTAGCGCCTCTCTTCGGGCGCGAAGCGAGGCGGATCAACGCCCTCGGAAGTACGTTCACAGCCCCGGGGCTACCTGCTCTCCTCTTGGGCGCAGCGAAGACCTTGATGCTCGCATGGTGCAGCTGTGGCAGGCAGTGTGGGCGTCGAGTGCGTCGTCTGCGACTTTGACCGGCCCGCCGTCCGAGGAGTCGGGCAACGAGTTCAGGCGGTGATCGATGAGGCACCCCACCAGCTAGGGGCCGCCGACGTTGCGTTCCCTGCTGCCGCCAAGCTTGCATCGGTTCGCCCGGGGACGCCCAGCGGGAGTGGGCCGCAAAAGAGTAGCTATCCGGCGCGGTGAGGTTCCGCCGCAGTCAGCAGGCCGGCAATCGCTCGAAGGTGGCCTACGTCGGTTCCGCAGCACCCTCCCAGGACCGTGAGACCCGGAAGGGTTTCGCGCAGGCGTGCGTACTGCGCGGCGAGCTCCAAAGCATCGCCGGCGTCCAGCGACTCCGACTCGTCCAGCTCTGCGTGTGACCTGGGGGACGCGTTGGCCCGCAGGCCCCGCAGCCGCTGTGTCCATGGGGCGGCCGGGTCCAGAACGTGCTCAAAATGAGTCGGGTGCGCACAGTTGATCCCGTAGTAGGCGGCGCTACCACCGGTGGCGTCATCGACCCGCTCGATGGCCTCGCCGAGCTGCGTTCCGTCCGGCAGGCCACCGTCGGCCTCTACCGTGAAGGAGATGGCGACCGGGATTCCAACCTCATGAGCCGCGCGCACGATACCGACGGCCTCGGCCGGGTAGGGGATCGTCATCGCGTTCACCATGTCGGCGTCCGTTGCCGCAAACGTCCCCACTTGCACGGTGTGGTAGTCGTGCGCCTCCTGTGCGTTCATCCGTGCCGTGCCGTCATACCCGTCCCCGCGGGGACCGATGCAGCCGCTCACCACGACGTCCCACTGGTCTTCGGCTAGTTGGGACCGCAGATTGACGAGTTGTTCGATGCCGGCGCGGTTCGCCTCGGCCAACCCATCTGGGGTGTAACCAAGTAGGTTCCCCCAGTCTGAACTGGCCCGCCAGGTCGCGGATTCGAGGATGAATCCAACCCCCGACTGTGCGGCCACGAGCGCATGCTCGAGGAAATATCGATCAAGACGCTCCCGGCCCGCCTCTTCGCGCAGCAGAGTCACGGCCGCGAAGTACGGAAGTTCGTAGCCGTCGTGAAATATGAGCGTCGTCTCCAGGCCGGTGTCGGTCAGGAACGGCGTATGCGCCAATTGAGGAAGCGCGTCTCGATATCTGGCCATCGACTGTCTCCGCGATTCAGAGGGCGTTGAGGGAGTGTGCCACGCGGCACGGCGCCCGATCAAGAGACCGAGGACGGCGACTATGGCGGCAAGCTCGTGGCCTCCGACCTGCCGATGACCTCTCGCGCCAGGGGCACCCCCCAGACATCCTCACCTAGCCGCGACGGGCGCGGCCGGATCCTTCTTGGGCCGTCCCCTAACGGGAACGGCAAACGACGCAAATCGAGTTGTCGCCGGTGGCGTGGCCGATCAGCTTCCGGTGTGTCACATGCGGATCCGCTGGCGAGAATCCGGTCAGGCCCGCAGCACCGGTTTCCGCTGGCTCCACCCCGGGGGACCGTTGGTCATACGAAATTGCTGCCCGGAGCGACTACGGGCAGTGCCAGCCAGCCTGAACCGCTGCCTAACGACCGCCACGTGATGGGTCCGCGACGTTCCCGTGACGGGTTGCGGCCCAGCTGGGCATCGTGGGTCGTTCGCAGGGCCCTTGCAACGCGTCCTCGACATGCTTAGCTTGGGCCCATCGAACCGCGGCGGCGGTAGCCCTGCTTTCCGAGGTGCGTGGCAGGAGTCGGTGTCGTACTTGAGTCGGTAGTTCATCGCGCGGTCCAGGCCGATGTGGGCCAGCGAGATCAGGCGATGGCGAGGACGAGCGACTGGTGCTGCCAGATACCGATCCCAGCGAGCACCGCGGGCAACGGTGCGGCGTGCGTCAGATTGTAGGGGTGTGCGCCGGCCCGCGCGCTGACGTAGCCCAGGGCGGCCACGTCGGGCAGTAGAAGGAGGGCCGGGACGAGCCACCCTGTCTTTCCGGTCGTGGCGAAACCGGCCAGGGCCCCGATGAGCAGCATCAGACCTTCGAGTCCGCAGCCAGGTGTGCGCTGCGCCCGTGACGACGCCGACCGGTGCGTCGATGTCCACGCCAGCGCGGGTGTGAGCAGCGGTCTCGGGTGTGGTCGTGGTGGACATGTCCGTCCTTTCGATATGCGGGGTTGTGACGCCTGATCTCGAACGCGGTGATGAGTACGTCGGCGAGTCGGTCGAAGCTGTGGCTGGGGTCGACGGGGAGTCCGAACCCGCTGCTGGTCTGGCGATTGACGAAGTGGTGCACTGTCGAGCGCAAGGCATCCCTCGCACCTGTCGCCGCCGCCTCCCTGTGGAGCCCATGCCCGGACAGCAGGTCAAGAGTGGCCTTCATGGCGGGTTCTGGCGGCCTGGTCCTTGACGTCGCCCGACAAGGCGCACGGACCGTGGCTGAATGGCTGCCCGGGTGCTCGAGAGCCCACTGGCGGCTGAGTTACGGGCGCCAACCGCACCCGGTTCTGCGGACCTTGCGCGGTTCGGCGAACCGCCGGCTTTGCAGAACCGCATCTAGTTCGCGGAACTGGGTACTTGGGATGTGGCGGGGATGCGTGCTGTGGTCCGCGGGAGCCAGATGGTGGAGAGTGCGCCCAAGGTCACGGCGGCCGCGCCTGTGAGGATGGCCGCGCGCAGGCCGGAGTTGTAGCCGTCCGGGGTGAGGGTGCCACCGTTCGCCCGGAACACGGCCACGAGCACGGCCACCCCGAGTGCGACGCCGATCTCCCGGATCGTGGAGTTGGTCGAGCTTGCAGTGGCATGGTCGTCGGGGGCCATGTCGGCCAGCACGGCCGTGGCGCTCGGCGCGAACGTCAGCCCCATCCCGATCCCGGCCAGGATGAAGCCAGGAACGAGATCTGTGTACGGGGTGGAGGCGCCGGCCGCCACGGCGAGCCAGGCCAGCCCTAGAGCCTGGAGAGTGAGCCCAAAGCTGAGCAGCACGCGCACGCCGACCCGCGGCGCGAGCAGTCCGGCGATCGGGGCGACGATCATCGGCGCGGCGGTCCAGGGCAGCGTGCGGATCCCGGCCTGGAGCGGGGTGTACCGGTCCACGATCTGCAGGTACTGGGCCAGCAGGAACACCGCCCCGAACATGCCAAGGGTGAAGGTGAGCGTCGCCACGTTCGCGAGCGAAAAGCTGCGCGAGCGGAACAGGCGCAGCGGCACCAGCGGGTACGCCGTCCGCCCCTCGTGCCGGATGAACGCGGCGATCAGTGTCACCCCCGCCAGGAGCGCCCCGGTCACCGGGACGGACCCCCAGCCCAGGTCGCCCGCGCGCACGATGCCCCAGACCGTGGCCAGCACGCCCGCCCCGACCAGGGCGAGGCCGAAGATGTCGAGTGGCTGGCGACGGCCGTGAGACTCCGGCAGTGCGCGCAGGATCAGCGGAATGGCAACGATCGCGACGGGCACGTTGAGCCAGAAGATCGCCTGCCACGAGAATCCGTCGATGACGGCGCCGCCGATTACGGGGCCCAGGGCGACGCCCAGCCCGGAGACGCCGCCCCACACGCCTATGGCCATCGCTCGCCGGGATGCCGGAACCGCGCCAGCGAGCAGGGTCAGGGACAGTGGCATGATCGCGGCCGCACCCACCCCCTGCACTGCGCGGGAGGCGATAAGAGCGTCGGTGCTGGTGGACAGGGCCGAGCCGATCGAGGCGAGCGTGAAGACCGTGATCCCGATCAGGAACACCCGGCGCCGGCCCCATCGGTCCCCGAGCGAGGCCGCAGGGAGCATGAGTGTGGCGAATGCGAGCGTGTAGGAGTTCATCATCCACTGCAGCTGCTCGACGCTGGCGGAGAGTGCGCGCTGGATGACCGGGAGCGCGCTGGTCATCACGAGGTTGTCCAGCGTGGACATGAACATGGGCAGGGATGCGGCCGCGAGGGCCAGGCCGACCGGAACGGCACGCCGGAAGGTGCGGGAGTCCTGAACGGGAGGTGCGGTGATGGCCATGGGTACTCCTGTATGCATCGGATGATTACTAATGTTTCCGAATGTATGCATCGACTGATAACATGTCAAGGATGAGCGTGGAACTGGAACGACGGATGACCGCCAACGAGCGCCGGGAGCAGATCCTGCAGGCGGCGCTGATCGTCTTCGCTGACGGCGGATACGCCGGAACCACCACCGATCAGGTCGCTCGAGAGGCAGGGGTCTCGCAGCCCTATGTGGTCCGCCTGTTCGGCGGTAAGCAGCAGCTGTTCGCCGAGGTCTACTCCCGGGCGAGCCGACGCGTCGTCGCCGCCCTCGCCGCGGTCGCGCCTGGACCCGACGCCAAGCAGGAGATGGGCGAGGCCTACATCGGGCTCCTGGCCGATCGGAACCTGCTCCTGCTGCTCATGCACGGGTTCGCGGCCGGTTCGGAGCCAGAGATCGGGCGGCTCGCCCGGTGGACACTCAGCGAGGCGTTCCGGCTCTACCTCGAGCGCACCGGCGAGGGTCCCGACGAGGCCCGGGTCTTCGTGGCTCACGGGATGCTCATCAACGTGCTCCTGGCCGTCAATGCGACCGAGCACCTGAGCGAGAATCCGGCGCTTGACGCGCTCGCCGTGTGCACCTTCGGCAGTGCCCTGGCCGCGGCGCAGGTGGGCGCGGAGGGTTCCCAGTGACGGCCGTGTACGGCACGGGCCCGCGTGGAACGACCCGGCCCACCTGATCGCACCGGACGGTCATGGTGCTGTCTACAAGCCCGCAGGCTGGACCAGGGCGTCGCTGGGATGCGCGGGATCTCGGGCACCCGCAAGGGCGCAAGGATGCCCGTTAAGCCTAAAGCTTTCCCGTGCAGTTCCGTCCTGACCTCGGGACAGGGTCTGGACGCTGGTCGGCTACGACGACCTATGGCGCATTCGAATCGATGACTCCTGAGTCGTCTCCACGATCAGGGACGCCGAGTTGCCCTTGATCGCCTTGCGGATCGCCGATCGCAGCGAGGTCTACCGCCAGCATCTGATCCACACCGATCGTCTCGTGAGCCGATCCGTGATCGAACATGGCGCCGAGATGATTGTGACTCTGAGCCGAGGAGCGCGGGTTTCGCGGGCATGGGAGGGCGTGAATGCACGTCGTCAAGTGGTATATGGGATGGGCATGGCGATCGCCGTGGCGTCAGGCGACGCGGCCCCGGTGGATGATGCGGCGGATATCGGCGGCCGCGTCTGGGTCGGCACGGTCGAGGATCGCGTTGAGCTCGTTCTGCTCGGCAGGGGTGGAGTAACTGGCCAGTTCGCGCTCCAGAGTCCTTCCATTGGCGCGCGACGCCCGGCGAGTGCGGAGATCGTCACGGACTGCGGACCAAAGCGGAGACAACGAGATTCGGTGGTCCATTTTGGGTCCTTGCTGGGCGATGAGGTTCATGTGATTCAGTCTCCACAAGATCAACTTATGCGTCCAATGACTCGATGTCATGTTATCCATGCGATAGCGTCATGCATGTGGATACCGATGCCGTTCGCTGGTTCCAGCAGGTCGCCGACGGTGTGACGGTGACGGAGGTGAGCGAACTCGAACGCGTCACCCAATCAGGGGTGTCGCGCGCCCTGGCCCGTTTGGAAGCCGAGGTCGGCACCCCACTGCTGCGCCGATCCGGCCGAACGCTGCGCATGACTCACGCGGGCTCGGCTTTTAAGCGTCACGTGGATGCGATGCTGCATCAGCTGGACGATGGGCTCGCGGCTGTGAACCAGCTCATTGAGCCAGAGACCGGCACGGTGGCGCTGGCTTTCGAGCTCTCGCTGGGCACATGGTTGGTGCCTGACCTTGTCAGCAGCTTCCGCGCAGATCATCCCCATGTTCAGTTCGAGCTGAAGCTGGTGCGCGACGAGTTGGTGACAACCGTGCTGGGCCGGGGGGAGGTCGACCTCCAGATCTCGACTGTTCGGCGCACGGACCCGACTGTGCAATGGCGAGGGTTGACGGTCGAGCCGCTGCGGCTGGCAGTGGCGAGTGGGCATCGGCTCGCACGGCGAGCGCGGATCCGTCTCGCCGAGGTGTCGTCGGAGACGTTCATCATGCTGCGGGCGACCTCTTTGCTGCGTCAACTGTGCGAGGACTTGTGCGAGGAGGCCGGATTCCGGCCAACGTTGGGCTTCGAGGGCGACGACCTGCCAACCGTGCGTGGTTTCGTGGCTGCCGGGCTCGGTGTTGCTATTGTGCCGGCTCTGCGCGAGGGATCGCTGGACGCGGTGAGTGGGCCGCTGCACTACGTGGAAATAGCCGACCCCCGAGCGGTCCGGGGGATCGGCCTGAACTGGTCGACCGAGCGTCGGCTGCTACCCGCCGCCGAGCTGTTTCGTGAGCACGCGATCGGCAGGGCAACCGCAAGACTGCTCCCTGCCGTCGCCAAGGGCGGTTGACGCAAGGCACTTGGTGACGCGGTCCATAGTTGCGCACACGGTGTCAGACACGACGAGTTCGGAGTTGTGGCGTCAGGGATCCGGGGAGCCCTTCTCGGGTGAGGATCAGTGTGCGGAATCGTATGACGAACAGTGTGAGGACGTATTTGTGGCTGCCTGCGCCGTCAGTCGCGGGCCTGATCGTGCCGGCGGCAGGATTCGGCTCTCGGAACGTGTGAACCTGATGGTGAGGGCCTTGCCGCGCCAGGGGTGGCGGCTTGGCGGGACGCAGCCAGTACGGCCAACGGAGGTGTGCTCTGGCGGCACATCTGTGACCGGAGGCACCGCTCGATGGCCCGGCCGGTGTCACGCCCTGGCAGACTGGGCTGATGACCCAAGTGGCCGCGCGACGTCGCATCCTCGTCACGGGTGGATCCCGGGGGATCGGCGCGGCGATCTGCCAGGCGTTCGCGCAGCTCGGTGACGCGGTGGCAGTCCACTGCGGCGCTAGCCGGGATGCCGCGAACGCGCTTGTGGCGTCACTGCCCGGATCTGGTCACCTCGTGGCCCAGGCGGATCTACGGGACGCTGACGCTGTCCGGGTGATGGTCGATGGTGCGGCGGCGGCCCTGGGCGGCATCGACGTCCTCGTCAACAACGCCGGTGTCTTCGTGGCACACGAGATCGACAAAGTGACCTACGAGCAGTGGCAGCAAGCGTGGGCTGACACGTTGGGGGTTAACCTTGTCGGTGCGGCGAACGTGACGTGGTGCGCCGTTCGGCACATGCGGTCCGACGGCTCTGCGCGAATCGTGAATGTCGGGTCGCGAGGGGCGTTCCGCGGCGAGCCGAGGTGCCCGGCCTATGGGGCGAGCAAGGCAGCACTGGCCGCCTTCGGACAGTCGCTCGCCAGGGCGCTCGGGTCCTGCGGTGTGGCCGTGACGATGGTCGCTCCGGGCTTTGTGGAGACCGACATGGCGGCAGCTTCCCTCGAAGGCGAGGCCGGGGCGATCCGCCGAGCGGAGAGCCCGTTCAACCGCGTGGCGTCGCCCGCTGAGGTGGCCGAGGCCGTCGTCTATCTCGCGTCCCGGCAGGCGCAGTGGGCCTCGGGGTCGATCCTTGATCTCAACGGAGCCTCGTACCTGCGCATGTAGGTGCCCCGGAGTGCACACCTAATGGGGTGGCCTTCACGGTCGACCGAGGTGCCGCGCCAGTGGCACTGTTTGACCCCCGGTGTTGACATCCAGATGCGAGCAGTCGGTCTCGGATGACGATCGGCTTGCGCAAAGGGTGACCTGCCTAGCAGCCCGCCAAGACGGTGCCATTACGGCAGCGAGTTTCACTGGAACTGAGCGCCGCGCCAAAACTGGGCTTTGTCCAAAACGGTGCGCTGTGCCAAGGCTGAGCGCTGTACTGGAACTGAGCTCAATTCCGCCCGCATCGCCGCCGGCCCCAGTGTGGGCACGGTGGATGGCAAGACACGAACCCCAAAACGGAGCACCTGATGGTCGACTGGGAACCAATCACGTACAAGGACCTGATCATCCTCACGGAATGGATGGCGCAGCAGGGCTACAGCGCCGCCCGGCTCGCGGAGGCCGTGCGTGAGCCGGCCAAGTACACCGAAGAGCTGCGCACGGTCGTGCGCCACAACGCAGACATGGCCGCCAGCCAGCAGGCGCAAGACAAAGCCACCCAGAAGCAGGCGGCTGCGGAGTTCATGGCCGCCAGGGCTGCGAAGCGTGGCGTGCCTGCGGCGTAACCCGGCCTTTCTCTCGCCGGCGCGGCCGCAGTGACACCGGCGGCGGCACGGGCATCGTGGGCAGCATGCCGCACCCTGTTCCCGCCCCCGCCGACCGCCCAAAGATCGCCGGCACCGGCTTCCACTCCCAGAAGGAGAGGTGGTTCGGGGGCTAGCCATCGCATGTTCACCGCTGACGGCGTCGCGTCAGGTATGCCCGCCCGAAGAGTGGACGGTACGCCGGGCAGGCCTACAGCGTCTTGTGGTTGACACGTGTGAGAGCACCCTGGTCAGCTGCCACGCCGGCGGGGCCTGCCATGCTGGCTGCACGCCGAGCAGCCGGTGGTCCACGCGCGCTCAGCCGCAAGGCGCCATGCAGACGTCAGGGTGATCAACCAGATCCACGCGCTCAAGTTCTCGTGATCGGCTTTTCGTCCTGGACAAGAACCTCGACAGGTGGCGCAGGGCTGCAAGCTACACCGCATGCCAGCACGACAGCGTCCCCCTCGACGGTGCCCATGGCGCTACTGAGGACGCGCTCGCCGCGGCCAGCGTGCCACGGCGCAGTGTTCGTCGTTGCCGTACATCGCTTTGGCTCTGGCGCCATGGCCTTGGTGTGTCCCGGCGAACTGCAGATCGAACTGCTGGACCAGCTAGCACGCAGCTGACGTGGCTCAGCCTTTCGTCTACCGAGCTCCAGACGTTCCTGAGGACCAAGAACGGCGAGGCTGCGGCCGTTTCAATGGTCAGTGGCCCGTCCAGTCAATGCCCACCGGGTGCGACCGAGTAGCAGGGCTCCTGACCTGAAGTCAGGAGCCCTGCCACTTAACCAGTTGTCTTGCGGTGTTCGTCAGGTCACAGGGACGGTGACGTCGCCTTGTTCTTGAAGGAGCCGGTCCCAGGTGTCAAAGGTCATGCAGAAGCGTCCACCGAGGCCGTACTGGGTGCCCCAGCTGTTCCAGAACCAGACGAGCTGTTTGTCAGCGTCGATCCCGTCGGCAACGATCTCGTGGCCACCGCGAACGGTGGCGCCTGCGGTGAGAGCGACCATGCCGGTCTGCGGGTCGGGGCTGTCGAAACTGCTGTACCAGTTGATGCCGGTGATCACAGGGCGCACCACGAGGGCTTGGAGCGCATGCTGGATGCCGAAAGCGTGGTGGTAGGCGGTGATCATCCCGAGCTGCCGTGCTGCGGTGCAGACCATGAGGCCGGAGCCGCCGGGATCGTTGGGCGGGTAGGGCTTGCCTTCCATCTTGGTTTCCAGCTCGTAAACCCGAAGAGCGTCGGCCTCGTTGAGCGTCGTACCGCCGGCGAAATCCGGAGCGGAGTCCAAAGCACCACACAATGCATTGGCGGTGCATGACCCCAGCTTGCCTTGGTCGAGCGGCAACCCAGTCGACTGATGGGTCACGCTGACGATTTTCGGTGCCCGCCCGGCCTGAAACTCGAAGGAGCGCGGATCGTGTTTGACGTGACGGCCGAGACGTTTCCCTTCGACGTGATGTTCCGGCAGCGTGACCGAGATGATGTTTGTGTCAGGCATCGCATTTCCCCTTTGAAAGTGATTCGCAGAGATGAGGTGGGACTTTCTCTTTGCTTTCGACCCGGTGCCGCCGAACGCCGTAGGCCGCCGTTCGATACACCGTCACCACCGAGGGAAGGCTAGCCTTATGGGTAGGCGAGAGGGAAGCCCCCCGAGGTGGCACAGCGAACGCCACGACTCGTCTTGCTAAGCCAGACAGAAGCCGCAGGAGGCCGGTGCCGGCCTGAGTAGTCATTCCGTGGCCCTCTCGCCGAGCAAGAGTCCTGCCCGGCTGTCGTCCTCGAACGGAAGCCGGGGTTCACGGCCGGGCCAGGTCAGCTCATTAGGAGCGGACGTCCGGCAGACCTGCCCTATCCCGGTCAGCCATTGCGCGATCGGGACGCTTGGTCAACTGCAAGAAAAGCGACCGGACATGGCCGAATGGCGGACGTTCCGGAACTGCCACACGGGACGGGTGCGTGTCCTCAAACGCCGCCGACGACCCTGCGAGTCTCGCACGCCTTATCGGCGCAGTCCTGGCCGAAACATGGCCAGCCTTTTGTCCGCATTTGCGAGCGGAGGCTCTTGCGGCCTACCGTTGATTCCAACCGTTTCTAGTTTCTTGGCCATCGCGAGGAGATAGTCATGGCTGCCAAGGTGTGGATTGACACGGCCTCGCGGCGCGCGGGTGGCGAACCGCGTTCCCGGCCATCTCGGGTTGTCCGTGTTCGCTCCGGTGACGGGTCACGCCGGTGAGGAGCCTGGTCGTGGTCGAGGACGACAAGGACGTTCAGCTCCTCATCGAAACTGCCTTTTCCCTGGATTCCCGATTCACCTTCGCTGGCGTGTCAGCCACTGCCGAGGATGCCTTCGAGATGGTGCAAACGAACGACCCGGGGACCATCGTGCTTGATCAGGGTCTGGCTGGAAGGCTGAGCGGCCTGGAAGCCGCGCCGAGGTTCAAGGACGTGGCGCCGCAGTCGAAGATCATTCTCTTCACAGCCCACGAGGAGCTCCGTGAAGCGGCCGCGGCTGAGCCGGCGGTGGATGCATTCGTACTCATGACCGACTCAACCCATCTCCTTCGGGTGGCTCAGCAGCTGCTGGGCTTGGCCGGATCAGCCAACTGACCTTCGTGACCTGAGTCGCCCGAGGGGATGGCGCCGTCACCGACCAAGCCGTCACCGCACAGTGATCGGTCACAGGGCGCTGCGTAGATGGCCAGCGAATCGCCTACACCTCGACCCTTTCCGTGGGAGAGAACGTGGTGACCGTATCGCTCACGACGGTCGAGCTCACTGCCAACGGCGATACGACCCGGCTGGTCCTCACTGAGCACGGGGCCTACCTGGACGGCCACGAGCAGCCGGCCTGGCGGCAGCAGGGAACCGGACAGTGGCTCGATGCCCTGGCTGCCGAGCTGGAACACACCACGACCACATCCACCTGACCCACCGGGTGCCAAGCGCGCTCGAAGCGTCGGGTCAAAATCAGGAGAAGGAGCGGGCCATGTCCATTGAGCATGTTCTTGCCGTCGTGCCGGTGGCCGACTTTGAAGTTGCCCACGCCTGGTACGAACGCCTCTTAGGCCGTCCCGCCGACAACCTGCCGATGGCGGGTCGCCTCGTCGAATGGCGGGTGACCGACAGTGGTTGGGTCCAGGTCACCCTCGCCCCCGACCGCGCCGGTTCGGGCCTGTTGAACTGGCGGTGGACGACTTGGACCGGCACATCGCCGAGGTCTGCGGGAGGGGCCTGGCTCCAGGAGCGATTGAGACTGTGAACAAGGGCGTGCAACTGTTCGCCATCACCGATCCCGACGGCAACAGGATCACCTGCATCGGGAACTTCCGGGTCAAGTACTGAAGGGATCTCCGTCAAGGGACACTCGGTCCGCACCGGATCCTCGACTGAGAGGGTGCCGCGCCAGATAGTGCTCTGCGAACCAGGCCAATTACCGCTGAGGCCACAGTGTGCTCGCGCCTACTTTGCGGAGTTTGATGCAGCGTTCGCGTTGAAGCGCATCGCACCGTCGAACTGCGACTGGTTGACGATCGGCTCGCGAGATTGGGGCGGCAGTTCTGGCCGGCGCAAGGGCCGCTTACAGGAGGCGACCCTGCAAATACCGTTCAGATCGCAACCACAAAGGCAACCGGTTGGGGCTTTGCGGTGAACGAGCTGACGTGATCGCGGCGCCGACGCGCCGAGGTCTCGGCAGCGGCCTGTTTGGCTGGGCAAGTGCCACTTCGGGTGCTTCATGGTGTCCACCGAGCGTCAGGGGCAGGATCAGTCTTGGCGGCCGGCGACGTCTCACAGCAAACTCACTGGGCCTGTACATGGAGTTTCAAAGGTCTTCGGCGATTATCGGACCTGTCATCACGGCCGCGAGGCTGCCACCGCACCTAAGGAGTCGCCCATGTCGTCCACGGACGCAGGCAGGTCCACCAACGCGGCCACCCTCGCGCACCCACCGTCGTACCCCACCCCGCCGCCACCGAACACAAGCCACGCGACCTTCTGCGACGACGCTGCTACCGATGGCGCCCTAGGCACAGACTCGGGCCGCCCTGCCCGGTCAGTGGGGTACCAGCGGGTCCAATCCGGAACGCTGATCCACCTACCTGCGACGAGCCCTTCAACCACCTTGATCAAGGACGCTCGCCACTGTGTTGTGACCCGCCCGAGCACGCAGCGGCCGATGCGCAGCTTGAGCAGCGACATCATGCAGTTGTCCGCTGGCATGACCACGACCCTGTGTGCCGAAGTGGAGGGTAGCGTCGCCCGCGAATTCGTTGCCGAAATCGTCCGGGCCGTCCTGGACGAGAGCCGGCAAGGCGCCCAGGGTCGTGCAGTCGAGTCATTAATTCTCGAGGCACGACTGCGTCTGGGGCGCTTCATCCGGGCCGGCTCGTCCGGGTAACGATAACAACGGCCCCCGGCGGCAAGGCGCGAACGACGGAACGGCCGCTACCGATTCCACCGTCGCAGGAGGAAACCTCCTAGGTCGCGAGATGAGGAAGCGCCCGTTGGGTGCCTGTTGACTGCCGGCATCGGGGGGCACCATCGGTGGTGATCGGCATGGCAGGCTCGCGCCGCGGGACGGGCGGCATCAGCCTGAAGTCAGCGAGGGCACACTGTGGGCGCACATCCCGTCTGCGACGTGGAACGTGCCAGCCGCCAGCAAGATGGCCGCTATGGCCGGCCAAAGCTCCCCATCACGGCCGTTTCCCATGACCTGCACCGAGATACGCACGCGGCGGCGCGCCGGCGGCTTCGTCAGGCCTGGGCCACTCAACCACGGAACGAGCGGCAACGGCCGTGGCGGTGATTCTCACGGCTGATCCGCGTTGACGGCTCTGCATCCCCGGGGGCCAGAGCGCGAGCTGTCTACCGGCCAGCGGTTCCGAAGGCGCGAGCGTACGCCGAGGACTTTGCAGCGCGGGATACATACTCAGCGCCGAGCCGGACTCCTGGACCCGCCGTCGTGACCGCGGCGTATGACCTCTACCTGGCCACCCGGCGGTCCCGTCCCGAATGACGTCCTCCCGTGCTGACAGCGGGTGCTTCATCCCTGCCGCCGGCTGATATTCGGAAGCTGGCCCTCTCACCAGAGCCGTGCAGACCGGTTCTGAGAACGCGGGAGGATCAGCCGATGAGGCGGCGGGCGCCGGCGTACTCACGCGCGTACGCCGCAGTGGACACCGCGATCGTCTGGACCCTGCTGCCGGTGTTGGGGGCCTGGACCATTCGGCCGCTGCCGGCGTAGATCGCCACGTGATGCACGTGTCCGCCGCTGGCATAGAAGAGCAGGTCACCGGGCCGAAGGGCGCTCCTGGACACCGCCTTGCCCCTGACCGCCTGAGCGTCGGCGTCGCGAGGGATGGTCACGCCGTGGGCGCGATAGTCAAGGGAGGTCAGACCCGAGCAGTCGAAGCCAAATCCGGAGCGTCCAGCCCATAGGTACGGGAGCCCGACGAACATCTGCGCGGCCCGCACGACGTCCCCACCAGTCAGCGCCAGCGCGGCCACCCCCTGTGCCCGGACCGACACCGCGCTGGCGGCGAGGCGGCGCACCAGGCCGGTCGGTGTCAGCACCCGCACCCATGCACCGGTCAGGCCCACCCGCGGCAGCCGGGTGCCGAAGCTGATCTCAGTCACAGGAGTCGCCGATCCGGTGTCGGTGCGCAGGTACGTCGTGCGCGCCACTACCGTCGCAACCAGTGTCGTCGTAAGGGGGCGCCGTGCCGTCAGCTGTGCTGCGGGCACCCACCCCGGGTATCCGCGGCGATCCAGCGGTGTCGGCTGGTCGGGCACGACGACCTTGACCCACGACCCGCTACGGGCGATGACGATGACCCGGTCGCCCAGCAGCGCCTGTGTGTCCGCGCGACCGTCGAGCCCGCGACGGTCCGTCAGCGTCATGTGGGACAGCCATGTCCGGATGCCCGCCGGGTTGGTCAGCGCCGGTTGGTCAACCACCCGGGCGGACCGGGGCGAACGCCAGAGCGTGGCCACCGAAACCGCCACCCAGGCCTGTCCGCCGACGGCGACGGGGGGGACCGCCGTCGTGCTGAGCCTGGGGGTCATCGTAGGCGCCGGCGAGCCGGAGGCGGAGCCGCCTGGCCACCAAGTGGCCAGCGTGATGCCTGCCAGCAGCACCAGCGCGAATCGCCTCATACCCATGAGCATGGGGCACGCGAACCCTGCGGGCACGTGAGTTGACTATGAAAAGAGGCTTGGGCGCCAGGGATCGTTGCCTGATCGAGCGTCGCCGTGGCCGTGGCTTGGTCGCACCACCAGCCGGTTCCACGGTCCCAGCCCGAGTGAGGTGATCCAGCGTGTATCCGGACGGGGCGGCCGACCGGATGAATCGAGGCCAAGGCTCGGCGACGAGGCGACGAACGAAGCGAACGGTGGTTCGGCGGCCTGGTTGACGGACAGCCACCCTTCCATGATCGGGCACTCCTGCCGCACGAGACGGGGAGGCGCCGCGTTTTGGGTGCTTCACGATGGCTCGCGGGCGTCAAGGGCACCAGCACGCATGAGGGATGAGGTATCAGCAAGGCCTCGGCGAGCTGTGATGTAGCCGGGTTCGGTCGAAGGCACCGACGGCAAGTCGGCGTTCCTCTCGGTCCGGCAGCGGACTCCCTTACCTTTGCGCACCCTCGTGCCTCAGCCCGCGATGGTCGCGAGCAGATCAGGGTGGGCGTGGGTCGCCGTCTCGGCGACACCCCGCTCGGTGACGACGATGCTGATGAGGTCATGCGGTGTGACATCGAACGCCGGGTTGAAGCCCCTGACCCCCGCCGGAGCCGTCCGCACTCCGGCAAAGGCGAGCACTTCGTCCCCGTGTCGTTCCTCGATGACGATGTCCTCGCCGCGCGCGATGGTCAGGTCGACCGTGGAGGACGGCGCGGCAACGACGAACGGGATCCCCGCTCGCTGACAGGCCAGCGCCAGACTCACCGAGCCGACCTTGTTGGCTGTATCACCGTTCGCGGCAATGCGGTCGGCCCCGATGATCGCGACGTCGACCAGACCTCGCAAGATGGTGCTGGCGGCCGCGCTGTCCACCTGCACGACGTGCTCGATCCCGTCGTGCAGGAGCTCCCAGCTCGTGAGGCGCGCACCCTGTAGCAGTGGTCGTGTCTCGTCGGCATACACCAGACCCAGGCGCCCACGCTCGTGCAGCTCGTGGATGATTCCGTATGCGGTGCCCCAGGCGCTGGTGGCCAGCGCTCCGGTGTTGCAATGCGTGACGACCCGCACCTTTTCCTGCGCTACGTGCGCAAGGATCCAGTCGGTGCCATGTTTGGAGAGCTGACGGTTCGCGGCCTCATCGTCGGACACGACCTGGCGTGCGAGCCTGAGGACCTTTGAGGTCCCGGAAGGGACCGACCCTCTGACCTGGTTCACGCCCCAGGCGAGGTTGACCGCCGTGGGCCGGGCATCACGGATCCTGTCGATCTCCGTCTCAAGCCTTGCCGCATCCCAGTTGTCATCACCAGCCTGGACCATCGCCAGGGCCACACCCAGCGCCCCAGCCGCTCCCAAAGCGGGTGCGCCACGGATCACCAGGTCCTGGATCGACTCGACCAGGACGTCGACCGTCGTGACGTTGACGTATTGCTCAGTGCCCGGCAACAGGGTCTGGTCCATGAGCCTGATCATCGGTTTTGGATCGTCCACCCACTCAATCGCGTGCACCATCGAGTCGCTTCCTTCCTCAGGGGGAGGATTTTAGGTCCCGGAAGGTGCGCCCTCCAGCCTGGTATGCAGTGTGTCGCATGAGGTGCGTGTGCGCCGGATCTTCAACGGACTCTCAGCACTTTCGCCGGCGACGGACCGGCCCCGCGCCGGCATAGAGCGCATGCGACGACCTGGGCATAACCGTGTCCTACTGGCCTGACAATGACGTCACGGGCGCCTGGAAACAGATCGCCTCGCATCTTGTGGCGCAGCGGTGCGGACTCGAGGTCTGGCACATCGCCTGCCAGGACCGCGTGGCAACAGTTGCCGCGATGACGGATAAGCCAATTCGCGCTGTCGCCACGAGAACCGTTGTGAGGTGCAGCTTGGCGTCTCGAGCAGGTCCCGTAGCCGATGGCCACGTCAATCTGTGGTCGCCAAGGTCGACCTTGCTCCATTCTGGCATTGCACCAACCTCCGATCGGCCTGCGGCCAACGGGGCAGAGCCGGGTGCGATCGAAACGTCCGGAAATGCGCAGGCCCAGCTCGTGCACCGGTGTCAGAGGGGTGAGTCCCCTGGGGTGGTGTAGATCGGGTTCTTCAGTTCGGTGACCGTGTGTGGTTCCTGCGCATGAAGGAACCACCGCGTGAGGCTTTGTGAGTAACCGACGAAGGAACTCACGAAACGACTTCACGCCATGGCCCTGGACAGGTCTGCCTTGCTCGAACTGACCAGGGCGTTCAGCAGCGCCGATGGTGGTCAGCTACAGCTCTCCCTGGCTGATGTGTGGGCTCGTCGGATGAGGAAGCTGCACGATCCGGGGCGTGGTCACTGCTGGTCTTGGAGCGGTTGAACAAAGAGGTCAAGCGCCGAACCGACGTGGTGGGGATCTTCCCCAACCCTGCAGCCCCTATCCGAGGAATCCATGGCCCAACTCACCCCGCCAGCCCCGACCGCAATCACCGCCACCAACACCAAACCGGAGGTGATCGACACCGGCACGATCCGCACGGCATAGTTCAACCAAGATGCACAAACCGCAGCGCATCACGCGGAACGAGTTACACCACATCGCGGGACTTCATCTGTCAGAGCCGGGATAGGGCATGCTCTGCACATGGCCAAACGCGGGCGTGCTGGCGGTACCGGTGTGCTGTCCGGCGGTGCGCAGAGTAGGTCGAGCATCTGGGTCGACATCGTGGGCATGCATGACAGGGAATACACACTCAAAGCGTCCCTCGACGACGCGCCGAGTCGACGGCCGGCTGATGATGGCTGAGCACCGTCCTGGAACGGCTGGTCGCGAGCTCGCAGGACATGAGCAACCAAAAGGGTCTCAAGTACGCCATCAGCCGCCAGTGAGACGCCCCGCGCCAGACAGGAACGGAGACCCCAATGCTGATGCAGAAGGAACGCGAACTGATCGTCGAGTACTGCCTGCGAATGCTCAAGGACGGACTAGCCGTAGGAACGTCGGGAAATGTCAGCGTCCGCGTCGGCCAGAACATCGCCATCACGCCCAGCGGCCTGGACTACGAGGCGCTAGTACCGGAGGACATCTGCGTCATCACCCTTGACGGTAGGCACGTGGATGGGCCGGACAACCCGTCTTCGGAGGTGCCGATGCACACGGTCGTCTACGAGAACACCGATGCGCTGGCTGTCGTGCACACGCACCCCGTCTACGCCACGGTTCTGGGAACCCTCGTCGACGAAATCCCGCTGATCCACTACATGCTGGCTCTCTTTGGAGGACCCGTCAGGGTCGCCCCGTATGCCCAATTCGGCACTGAAGAACTGGCCAGGAACTGCAATGTGGCGCTGAGGGACAGGTACGGCGTCCTGCTTCAGAACCATGGGGCCACGACCTACGGTGAGACCCTCGCCAAGGCCTACTCCCGGAGCATCTCCCTGGAGTGGTTGTGCCGCATCTATTGTGAAGCCAAGGCTCTGGGCGAACCCCGATTGCTCACCGCAGCTGAATTTGACGCTGTCGCCGGGGCCGTGCGCACTTACGGCCAGTCATGATTAGGGGCTTGACCTACGATGGCTGACTTGTTCGGTCCGGCGTCCTATTTGAGGCAACTGTGCAGAGATTTGGCAGTGTTGGGGTAGTTGTCGGCGCAGGGCTGCTCGCTGTGCTGAGCGCATGCTCGTCGAGCACTTCCAATAGCCCGTCCACGAGTTCGTCGCCGTCTGCCTCGGCGTTTCCAACTCCGTCAGCTGGCACGGTGTTTGACAAGGCGCCCAGCCAAACGGTCGCCGCGTTGCCGTTCACAAACCAGGACCGGCGGACGGTCACGTTGGACTCTCTCAAGGGGCAGACCGTCGTTCTGACCGACTTCTTGACCTTGTGCCAAGAGATCTGTCCGCTCACTGCCGGGAACTTTGAGCAGATCGCCGAAAAGGTGAAGAAGGCCGGGGCCTCTGGCAAGATCACCCTGCTTGAAGTCACCGTGGACCCGGCTAGGGATACCGCCGCCCGGTTGAAGGCCTACAGCAGAAATCTTGGCGCGCCGGTGAACTGGCAGTTATGGACCGGCTCTCAGGCGAATATTGCCGCGCTGTGGAAGGAGATGGGGGTGTTCTACGAGAAGGTCGGCGAGGCCCCGGGTTCCCATTCCATCGACTGGTGGACCGGGAAGGGGCTTAGCTACGACGTGGACCACCAGGATGTGGTGTTTGTGCTTGGAGCCGATGGGAACGAAAGGTGGCTGATCCAGGGCAACGCGAACCTTCAAGGCGGGTCCGTTCCAGCATTCTTGGTGCACTTCCTCAACGTGAACGGTCAAGCCAACCTGACCTCACCTGGGGCCCAGTCCTGGACTTCGAGCGACGTGACCGCCGCCCTCACCTATATAACGGGGCAGGAGATCGGCTAACGTGCGGGCCGGGTGGACCAGTTTGAGCTGTCGCACCGGTGAGGCCGGCGCCTGGGTAGGTCAGGCTGCCGGGTTGCCGGGTGACTTTGTCACCGAGGCCTTCGAGGTGACGCAGCCGGTTGCGATTCTGACGTTCTGGGTTGACGCGGGAGCCGCAGAACCCGCAGTCCAGCTCAGCGAACCGGGTTTCGGGTCGGCCATCAGGTGCCAGATGTGCAAGGGCTGGGGCGGCCGACGGAGACGATGAATCTCGTCTTTGCGCGCCGTTGGGCGATGCGCCGGTAGCGTCCACCAGCACCAGGAAGGTGTCGGTCAGGCCCACGGACACGGCTGCCTCACCGAGGAACCGGCCCCGTACTGGTCATGACCGGTGGCGCCGTTGCCCTTGTTGCGGCCCACAGACTCCTCGACCCGAGGAGACCTGGGCCAGGGTCAGGTCTCCGGTGTCGGGGAGCGGGCCATGTGCACGCCGACCTCGGCGATGATGACCGGGCCGCGGTGGCACCAGCTCCGCGGGTCTCATCCAGGCGGGCCGCCGGGTTGCCTGCTGTCGCACCTGGACTCGTGCACCTGGTCTCCCGGTCCGGATCTGCCACCGTACTGCTGCGGGCCCGGCCGGTGAGCTGTGGTCGAGCCTGAGCAAGCTCAACGAGGCTGTCACTGCTGGTCATGACGCACACCTGCCGCATCTGATGGCGAGGTCAGTGCTGTCCGGGGGTCAGTCCTCGTGAAGCAGCTCGCTGACCAGGGTTTGGATCTCCCCACCTGTGACCGGCCCGATCACTCGCGCCGCCATCCGGCGGTGACGATCCAGGATCAGGGTGCTCGGGATCCCCTTCTGAGGCAGTAGGGGGAGCTGCCCGAGGAGGGTTCCGTCGGAATCGACCAGCTGCGGGTACCTCGCACCTGCCGATGCGACGAACCGTGTGGCGGAGGTGGTGGTGTCCGTCTCGTCGATACCAACGAAGCGAACCTTCTGCGTCGCCAGCTGGCGTTCCAGGCCAGCGAGCACTGGGGACTCAACCCGACATGGTGCGCACCACGATGCCCAGATGTTGACGACGACGACGTTGCCGGCGACGTCGTCCAGCGCGAATTGCGAGCCCTCGAGCGTCCTACCGCTCAGGTTCGGGGCCAGGTGTCGATCAATGATCGCGATGCTACTGACCCCGGGGGACTCGGCCGATCCAGTGACGCCACCGGTCGAGGATGTAGTGCCCCCGGTACAGGCTGCCGGCAGGAGAGCTGCCATGACGACTACCGCGCGGACACGAGAGCCGAATTGGTTGGACACGACGCCTCACGGGCCTTTCCGATAGGGGGTGGCTGCACGACAAGATAGGCTCCGCGGCTGAACAGCCGCCCGCTCTGCGACGATGCTCGCAGGGATCGCAGTGAAATGGTTGATATTGCGAACCTCCATGTTGAACCTGGCCCCACTTCACCAGAGTTTGTAACAATGGTGAGGTGTCCGCGGCCTTGGCCAAGCCCCGGATCATCGAGCTTGTCTGGTCATGACGGGGCCGGCCATGATGATGGCGGCGAGGGGGTGCCCCAATAGTCTGTCGGCCGCGACCTTGGTTGGGGGCACATCAGCTGCACGAAGCCGAACGCACTGAACTGCTGCTTCGATCGCGATATCGAGGCCATCATGATGGGCACGAAGAATCGCCCGCTCAGCCATTCCTTGGTCAGTGCGCCTGGTGCCCTCGTCTTCGGCTTTGCCCTCAGCGGGTTGTCCTTGACACGGCTGTGGTTGGCGACCAATGCCCTCAGTGCCCTCCTCGCGGCAGCAACGATCGCCTCCTACGTGTTGATTTGCCCAGGGCTGCTGAATGGCCCACATCCGCAGAACGTTGCCTGGGGGGCGCCGCGAGGTGCATGCCGTGCTGGTCGGCTGGGTGACCGCGACCGGACGGCTGGCCTGGGGGCCCGGTGCTGCTGTTCCTGGTGGTTTCTCTCTTGGACGCCACCGCACGCTCTTGGGCTCTGACGATGCAGCTCAAGGCGGACTATGCGCCTGCGCGCGTCTGGATGTCTCTGTTCGTGACGACCGAACAGGTGGTCACGGCAAGGATCGTTGCGAACTCCTGGGTGATGGTTGCCACCTCGCTGGCGTTGTCGCCGGTAGCCGGCACGGGCCTTCTGGATGGGCTGGCCCGGCCCGGTGGGGGGCGGTGTTCCGCGAGAGGCCCACGCACTGCGGCCCGCGTTGGAGAGGGGCTGCTCGCTCATTGTGGCCGGCTCTTCCGCCCGTCCATGACCGATCTCAGTCCTCTCGCTGTCGTGGTCGCCCTCGAGAATCTGGTGCCTGCCCTCTGGCGGTGACGGCGCGGCTGGGCGGGCCGCCGGGTGGGTCCGCGGCCCGCAGCTCGGCAAGGTATTGCTGCCACGCAACCAGACCGGGGTCGGGCTGCGTGGCAGCCGGTGGGTCGTCTGGTACGTCGCGCCCGGGCGGGTTGTCGTGCATCAGGCGCCACCAGATGCCGGTGCCCAAAATGGCGAACAACGGCCATTCGAACGCATAGACCCAAGCGACCTCCCGGCCGGCCAGGGCACGGTTCAACTCGAACCATCCAGCAAACAGGCACCCAGACACCCCGACGAGAAAGGGGATGTGCAGCCGTACCACGCTGGACCCTCGCCCTCGTCCGTAGCCTGACTTCGAAGATCCTGCGGTCGGGGGCACCTCTGGCCCACCGGGGCAGGGCGCAGGATCAGGCATAGGGCCGCGCTCGCAGCTCCCTGGCGTAGACGGCGTCGAGGCGTCGCCCCTTTCGCGCCTCACTGAGCAGCCACTCGTGGGCGGCCAGTGCGATCCATCCGGCATCGATTGCCATGCTGCCCGCCCACATGAGTGCGCCACCCAACTGCTGGTCGGCCAGAGCTCCGGGCCCGAAGGGTCGATACACGTGGGCGTAGAAGGGGTACATCACGTATGGGGAGGCGTAGATGAAGAAGCCGGTCATCGTCTCGGGCACCATCATCAAAGACAGGGACACCATCCGAGCGGCCGGTGGCATTGTGCGGGTTGCGAGGTTGCCGGGTAGCAGCGGATAGAAGTAGAGCAGTGCGGCACCCAGGTACAGCGGGTGCTCCACGAAGCGGTGCAGGTTCGGGTGCTCGAGTGTGAGCTCGTAGAACGGGGTGAAGTGCGTCGCGACAATGACCAGCGCGAGCACCAGCCAGGTTGTCGTCGGGCTGGCGAGGGCGTAGGCCAGGCGGCTTCTCAGCAGGGGCAGCACCCAGCTTCGGCGAAGCCGTGCCGAGCTCACCCGCAGGATCAGCAGCACGGGGGCTCCGAGCAGCAGCAGGGGCGCACAGACCATGACCAGCACGATGTGCTCAACCATGTGCGCCCAGAAGAAGGTGTCGTCGAAAGCGCCGGTCGGGCCTTGCAGGACCACCCAGAGCAGGGCTATTCCCGACTGAAAATATGCAGACTTACGACCAGGCCATGGTGTACCCGGGTGGCGGGTGCTCACGGTCCGGGCGGCCCAGGCATAGAGCACCGCCGCCGTGCCCAGCGAGGCGTCGAGGGCTGGGTCGAAAGTCCACGCGCCGAGGAAGCTCACCCAGTGCCCCACGGTGACAGATGCTACCAGCGCGCGGGACCGGAAATTCAGAAGAAGCGCCACGTATGGGTGAAAAGAGGATTCGATCAATATTCCCGAAGATATCGTGGAGATTCACCTTGACGTCGTCTACGGCGTGGGTCACTCTAGAGCCTCTCGACAATTGCGCGTCGGGTTACATTCTGGCCGAAGGGCGACGAATGGGGACAGTGCGCGTTTATCTAAAGGCATCGGGCGCAGTGGCGGCGGGCGTTCTAGTGGTTGTTTTGGCGGGCACGACGCTGGCTCGGGCTGGGACCACCCCGGGATTGCTCAATGCCACGGTCAAAGGGACGGCACAGACGCCGGTGGGCGTTTTGCCGCACGCGTTCTTGGAGCTTGCCACCTACCCGGACAGCCTCGCCGGAGAGCATGGTCCCGATGGAGGCAGCAAACCCGACTGGGTCAGTTATGGGCCAACTACCAACCTCAGCGCGCCCGCCCATTCACTGGTGACCATCACCATCAAGCAGTACGACTCCGGCGGCACGATCACCAATCCCTACTTCGCCAGCGTGCACGGCACGGTCGACGGAACCATGACGATCAATGGGCAGACCGCGACCGCCTCGAAGGTAGATGCCATAGGGCACACCTTCACCATCCACGCCATGCCGACCAACCAAGACCCGTTGTTCGTCAGCGTCCCGTTGCGTGCGTTGCCCGATAACGCCAAGCCGGCTCCAGGCTCGAGCTACCCGGTACCGAACGTGGTGACCTTCTCGTTCGTCACCGGCGGCCCGGGCGAGTACGTGTGGAACTGCGAATACCCGTGTGGGGACGGCACCTACGCCAATTTTGGCGGGCCCATGTCGGCTCGGGGCTACATGTCCGGGACATTCACCGTCGCATGAGCCGCATCCCTAGATGCCACGTACTGAAAGGCACCCTCTGATGACCCAAACCGAGCCGGTGACAGCCCAGATCCGCATGTGGTGGCAGCGGGTCGAGATCAAGCGGATTGTTTGGATCTGGCTGGGTATCACCGTGGTTCTGGCGATCTTCGCCCTCATCGTGCCCGCGCGGGTGATGGGTTCGCCTGCGTCACCGACCATGCGCGCGGTCGAGAGCACCATGACCATCTTCTCGGTTGCCGCCGCCCCGGTGATGGCTCTCGTGCTGTCGGTCGCGGTCTACAGCCTGACCGGATGGCGCTCACGGGGCTCGGAGCCGCCCATCGGCGACGGCCCGCCGATCCGGGGCAGCGGACGCGTCACGGCGACGTGGATGGTGGTCTCCTCGGTTCTGACCATGTTTGTGCTGATCTGGGGGCTGGGTGAGATGCAGAGCCTCTCGGCCGAGGCCTCGGCGCCCAACGCGATGGTCGTGAACGTCACCGGCCAGCAATGGGTGTGGACCTTCAGCTACCCGCAGAACGGCAACGTCGAGTCCGACCAGCTGTATCTGCCGGTGAACCGGCCGGTGGTCTTCCACGTCACGAGCAAGGACGTCATCCACTCCTTCTGGGTCGTTGAGATGGGGATCAAGGTCGACGCCAACCCCGGTGAGGTAACCAAGACCGGCGTCGTCCCGGACACGCTGGGCACCTTTGTCGTGCGCTGCGCCGAGCTCTGCGGGCTGCTGCATGCCCACATGGAGACACAGGCTCACGTCGTGAGCAGCACCGATTTCGCTGCGTGGATCACTGCCCAGGAAAGTCGGGCGTCGTGAGGACAACCGGGCGACGAAGGGAAGCACTGTGAGCACCCTGCATACCGAGCGCGTGGTAGGGCCTGCGGCCACGGGAGGCGGCCTCATGCGACGGCTGAACGTCGTCACCGCCGTGGCTGGAGGTCTGGGGCTCGCCCTGCCGGGGTGGGCCATCGCGCGCCACTTCCTGGAGGAGAACGACTTCGGCCCCGACCAGGTCACGGTCATCACCATGGTCTGCTGGGCGATCGGCTTCATGACGGGCATCGGCGCGTTCAACGGGCCGATCGGCTGGCTGCGTGGCCATGACCTGACCCCCGAGGACGAGCTCTTCCTCGCGGGAAAGGACCAGGGGATACGTCGGTACTTCCGGTTCACCACCGACCACAAGGTCGTCGGCATCCAGTACCTCGCGCTGACCATGGTCCTGTTTGGCGTCGGCGGCACCATGGCCATGCTTATCCGCACCAACCTCATCAGCCCGAACTCCAACTTTCTCAGCCCGCAGGAGTACAACGCGATCGTCGGCCTGCACGGTCTGATCATGATCATCGCGACGATCATCATGGTGACCGGCCCCTTCGGGAACTTCATCATGCCGATGATGATCGGCGCCCGGGACATGGCGTTTCCTCGCCTGAACGCCCTGAGCCTCTGGTTGATCGTCGCCGCGGTTCCCGTCCTCTTGTCGGCCACGTTCCTGGGAGGCATCCCGACCGGCTGGGTTGGTTACGCGCCACTTGCCGACCAGGCGCCACCTGGCATGGACGCCTACATGATGACGATCATCATCTTCGCAATCTCCAGCGCCGTGGCCGGGGCGAACATCACCACGACCGTGCTGACCATGCGGGCGCGTGGCATGACCTGGAACCGGACACCGATCTTCGTCTACGGGGTGGTCGCCAGCGTCGGCCTGGCCATCCCGGCGTTTCCCATGTTCATGGCGTCCCAAGTCATGCTCGGTCTTGACCGCACCATGGGGGGGCGGTTCTACGTCGCCTCCGGTGGCGGGAGCCCCTGGCTGTACGCAAACCTGTTCTGGCTGATGGGCCATCCCGAGGTCTACGTGATCTTGATCCCGGCCATGGCTGCCCTGATGGAGCTGACCGCGGTGTTCTCGCGCAAACCGTTGTTCAGCTTCAACACCGCGGTGCTGGGCATCGTCGGCATCTCCGTCCTCAGCGTCATGGTGTGGGCGCACCACATGTACGCCTCCGGCTGGGCACCGAACCTCAACGGGGCCTTCATGCTGACCACGGAGATGATCTCCATACCGACCGGCATGCTCTTCCTTGTCATCCTGGGCACGATCTGGCGCGGACGGATCTGGACCCGGCTGCCGATGATGGCGACCTACGCGATGCTGTGGAACTTCATCATCGGCGGTATCACCGGCCTGTACCTGTCTGACGTCCCGCTGGACTACGCCCTGCACGGATCCATGTTCGTCACGGCCCACTTCCACTACACGCTCATGGGTGCTGGGTTGACCGGTGCGATTGGTGCACTGGCTTTCTGGTTCCCGAAGATGACCGGCCGGATGCTCAACGAGCGATTCGGATTCATCTCGTTCTGGCTCGTGCAGATCGGCTTCAATGTCACCTTCATAGGGATGTTTGCGGTGGGACTGGCGGGTCAGCCACGTCGGGTCTTTACCTACAACAACCTGCTGGCGACCGGCAACTTCGTCTCGACCATTGGCGCCTACGCCATCGGGATCGGAATGCTCTTCCTGATGTACGCGGTGATCAGCTCTTGGAGGCACGGTTCGCTCGCACCGTCCAACCCGTGGGGCAGCAAGACCTTGGAGTGGACCGTGCCCAACCCCATTCCGTTGGAGAACTTCACGGTGCTGCCGGTCGTTACCTCGGATGCCTACGGCTACGGCGAGGAACCATTCGAACCCATTGAAGGTCCAACTCGTCGCGACGAGCTCGAACCGGCGCACGTCGGCAGCGCTGCTGATGAGCAGAGCACCGAAGGGGCGCGGCCATGAGCACCAGGACAGCTGCGGGAACGCCGACCCATCGCGAGGACGTCGACGTCGTCGGTCGGCGCTGGCGATTGGGGGTCGGGCTCGTCATCGTGGCGGACGCGTCGTTCGTCGCCGCCATGCTGTTCGGCTACCGGTACCTGCGAGGGCTCAACACCGAGGGCGCCTGGCTACCGCACGGTTCGGCGACCGCGCCCATATGGGCCTCGTGGCTGCTCGCAGCTGGCCTCCTGCTCAGTGCCGTGGTGTTCCGCTGGGGCGAGAAAGGCATCCGCGCCGGCGACAGGGCCCGGCTGGTCCTGAGCAGCGGGGTCGGCCTGTTCCTTCTGGTCATGGTCGGTGTGGGCCAGGTCGTCCAGATCGCCAGCTTCCCCTTCGCGATCGCCGCAAGCGCCTACGCGTCGTCGATGTATCTCCTGGCAGGGGCCAACCTCTTCCACGTGGTTCTGACCGGGTTCCTGGGGCTGGCGATGTGGAACCGGGCCCGGCTGGGTAAGTACTCGGCCACCGAGAACTGGCAGGTCGGGATCGTCTCGCTCTGGTGGGCCTGGGTCGCCCTTGCGGCGGGGGTCAGCGCCCTCACCACGTCCTTCATCGTCAGTCCCGCGATCGGGGGCTGAACAGCTCTGGGGCGTCGCCTTCGGTAGTGGGCGGTGATCAGTTCCGCGGCACCGCCTGGATCCCGATCGTCGCGACCCAGCCGGGTAGCGCCACCCGGGAGAACGACGCACCGTCACCTCGCACAGCCCACAGAGTGGCCCCACTGGCCGTAACTGCGGTGGCGAAGCCTGCGTGTCTTCCGGTGGGTACCAGGTCGGTGACTCCGGCAGGGGCCACGCCATGGTCGCTCCATGTCAGCCCGGCGTTCGCGGAGGAGTAGACGTGGTCACCATCGGATGCGCCACCGAGCATCCACACGTCCTGGCCGTGGCAACCCCACGCTGGACGGCCCAGCGGAACCATCAGGGCAGAGCCGTTTGCCCAGGTGGCCCCGCCGTCCGCGCTGACGGCGATGGACATAGTCCCGCCCGAACGCACGGCCGGCATCGTCCATGTCTGGTTGCCTCCGCACGGCGACAACGCCACGACGGCGTCCGAGGCGAGCCCGGCCACGGCGGCCCACGTCCGGCCGGAGTCGGTGGTGGTGAACGCCACGGGTGAGCCGGCGGGTCCGTGCCCGGTCAGCCATCCCCGAGGCCCCACGCCCCAGCTGAGGGCGTCGAGACGAACGTGCCCGCCTGGCACCAGTCGTGAGGCGTCGGTCAGCACGCTCCAGCCATGCCGGCCTTTCTCGACAACGGTTCCGCCGCCCGCGCGTAGCACGGCTGTGACACCGTGAGGGCCGAGTCCGACCGACTCTCGGTCGAGCGTGAGGCCACCGGGCAGCTCTTCAGGGCTCCAGCCCGTGCCCGCGCTGGTGCTGCGCAGCAGCGGTGAGACCACTAGCTGGTCGAACGGAAGGGCCGCTACCACCAGCTCGCGGGAGCTGGCGGCCATGGTCAGCCCCCCGCCGGTGGGCACGGCGACCGGGGTGATGTTGGTGACGTGTCGCCAACCATCGATGGTGCGAAGCAGCAGGAACGCCGCCCCGCTGGGCCACACGGCATCGCCGGAGCGGCTGTCGCGCATCAGCAACCACGGTGACGCCGCGCGCAGGGGCGCCCCGGTGGCGGTGGCAAGCCGCTGCGCCCTGTCCTGGGGGGACACCGGTGTCAACGGCGACGACGAGCAGGCCGACAACACCAGTAGCAGGCTCGCCAGTGCTGGTGCCGGTCGATACCGGCGGCGGTGACCGCATGGATCATGCCGGCAGTGCGCCCATGCGGGGGTCATGCCAACAGCCTTCGGATCTCTTGCTCGATGAGTGTGGAGTAGCCGTGGGACAGGGCCGGGCTCGCGCCGTCGCCCAGATACGTCGTCGTCGTCCCGTCGGATGAGACGAAGTAGATGCCCTCGCCATGGGCGATCATGCCGACGGCTGGGACCTGCACGATGATGCTGTATGCGGCGAGCACGTCCCCCAGCTGCCCTGGCGGTCCGGCCAGGAAGTGCCAGTTGCGTAGGTCGCCAAGGCCGTGGGACCTCGTGAAGGCCTCGACGTCCTCGACGCGGTGGAAGATCGGGTTGGTGTCGATCGCCACAATCTGCACCTGTCGGGCCAGCGGCCCCAGCGCCCGGTCGGCCGCCGCGATCTGGTTGGCGATGATCGGGCAGTCGTCGCTGCAGACCGGGTCCAGGAATGTCACCAGCGTGAGGGTGCCGCGCAGTCGTGACATCGACACCGTGGTGCCGCTCTGGTCGGTCAGCGTGAACTCCGGAGCCAGCCGCCCGGGCACGGCGATGACGCCCCCTCTGCTGTCTGCCACGACCGCCGACGCGTCGGGGGGCCCCAGCAGAGTTCCCAGCAGGAGTATCGGCACCGCCACCACCGCGCCGACCCCCACCGTGGTCAGGCTGGCTCGTAGCGGCAAGCTGCGCCCGAGGTGGGCCTGGCGCTCGGTGCCAGGTCCGCTGTCTCTGGCGCGCGACGGCCACCGTGGCCAGCCTGCCGCGAGCACGACAGCCAGCGGCAGAGCCGTGTTGGGGTCGGTTGCGAGCCCGCCCAAGACCCCGAAGTCCTGGGCGAGCCACCAGGTGGCCAGGCCCATGATGATCCCACCAGCGACGAAGGCGGACCCTGATGAGAAGAGCAAGCCGGTGCCGATGGTGACCAGAAGGACCAAGACCGCGGCATTGACCGCTGCAGGGTGGCTCTGTGCCAGATTCGCCGCGACGGTGATCGGCGCGAGGAACACGGTCGGCTGGCCGGTATGGGCGCCGATCTCAAACGGCGCGGACAGACCGCGCCCGGACCAGTTGCCCTCCCACGGCAGGGCCTGCACCGTGGCCGCGGCGAGCATCCACAATCCTACCGCCCGCCGGGTTAGCCTCATCGCGTCGCCGCTGCTCCACCGGTCCCACCGGAGCAACAGCAGCGCGGCAGCCAGGGCGTAGACCAAGACGGCACCGGGCGCACCGGTGAGCCAGGACGCGCCCGTGGCGAGCAGGCCACCGAAGAACTGGCCGCCCACCCATACCACCGCGCTCCAGAGCACGCTCGCCCACAGTGCTGACCTGGCGAGCAGACCCCGGCCCCCGAGCAGCACCAGCAGCCCGAGGCCCAGCTCGATACACACCGTGACCGCGTCGGCTGCCACCGGGTGGTGCACCCACGCCTGGGCGAATGGTTGAACGAGATCGACCAGCCAACCCGGGCCGGAGATGATCCCCGGTGTCAACGTATGGGCGACGAAGCCAGCCGGCATGGCTGGTTGTGCCTGCAGCAGCCCGTCCACCAGCCACAGCAGCCCGAGCCCGATGCGCAGGAACCGCCGGGCTGGTGGTTCGAGGTCACGGGCCGTCCGGGCACCACTGAGCAGCGGAGGACCCTGCGATGCGCCGCGCTGTTGCCACCACCACAGCGCGCCGCCGGTCAGCAGCCCAGCGCCGACCAGCCACGAAAGGATCTGCAGGAGTGTCGCGGCCAGCTGAGGGAACATGTCTGTGAGTGCGTCGCCCGACATCAGCGCCAGCCGTGACGTCGGCCGGGCCCCGTGGCGACTACTGCATCGTGCACGGTTGCCTCCGTTAGCCGGCTTCTTCACCCGTTGGGCACCACGCTCGCCACATTGCGCTTGTGATCGAGCGCAATGCTAACGCGCCACACATGACCCAGGAGTGCATTTCTCAGCTCACTTCTCATAGTGTCTCTAACGTTGTGTGTCTCCAACGTCGTGTTTCATAGATCTGATTGATCAAGGGAGGCTGGGTGTCCGTCGCCAACTCCGCCTGGGACCTTGTCATGTCCGGGCCGTTGGTTCTGGCGGCCCCCATAGCCGTGGCTGCTGGCGCCCTCTCCTTCTTCTCCCCATGCTGCCTACCGCTCCTGCCGGGCTACCTGTCCTTCGTGACCGGCAGCCTCGGGGCGGACTACGTGCGCTCGGCGATTTCTCCAAAGGCTCAGGCGGGAGTCTCGGCGTCACCGGGTGCCAGTGGCGACGGCCAACCCGTAGAACCTCTCGCAGCTGAACGGGTCCGGAAGGTCCCTGTGCGAGTGCGGGGACGCACCGTGCGGTCGGGACCGGTCGGGAGCAGTCGTAGCACCATGGTCGGTGCTGTTCTGTTCGTGCTCGGATTCGCCGTGGTCTTTACCAGCTACGGAGCTGCGTTTGGCGGTTTAGGCACTTTGCTTCAGTCGCACCAGCAGGGCCTGACTCGGGTCTTGGGCGGCTTCACAGTCGTGCTGGGTCTGATGTTCGCCGGGGCGCTGGTGAGGTTTCCGTGGGCCAACCGCAGCCTGAAACTGCCCTTGCGCCCGCCCAAGGGTGTGGTGGGCGCGCCGCTGCTGGGCATGCTCTTCGGACTGGGATGGACCCCCTGCATCGGTCCGACCCTGGCGGCCGTCCTGACCTTGGCCACGACCGCAGGTGGGGCGTGGCGCGGCGCCGCGCTGGCATTCGTGTACAGCCTGGGCCTGGGCATCCCGTTCCTGTTGGCCGCCGCATCGGCGGACCGGGCGATGGCAGCATTCGACTGGCCGCGCCGACACGCGGCGGCCGTCATGCGAGTCGGCGGGTTGATGCTCGTACTCGTCGGGGTGCTGCAGGTCTCGGGTGCCTGGGGCGCGATGATCGCCCGCATGCAGGGCCTGATCAGCGGGTTTCAGCTCCTGCTCTGAGGCAGCACCTAGAGGTTCGGCGGATCCGCCTCCTGCGACCCACGACAAGACGCAAGGGCGCCTCCTGGACAGTGAGGACGAGCTGAATGCGCTCTGTTGTCGCCATGGTTCCTGCCGGGCCCTCAGATCGCTTCGCGCAGGGCTGCCTTGTCCTTGGCAGGTCTGGTGGTGGGCGGGATCCCCATTGGCAGCGGGCCTGCCAGCTGTCTGCCTTCGCCCGAGCCAACGCCGTTGCTCTGTGGCGGCCCCCGCCCCGTCGTCTCATCATGTCCCCTGCATGAAACCTTGGGACCTGTGCTGCTCGCGAACATCCACGACCCAGCCGCGGCCCCACCGCTCTGGTCCATCACGGCCAGTCCTGCTCGCTGGCTGACTCGGCCGGCCAACAGCCTCGTCGTCCCGCCCCCCCTCCCGGGACCCCCTGGATCTGTCACCCGCCGGGCGGGCACACTTCCGTCACGCGTTGCAGGCTGCGGTGTGCGGTGGCCTCCGGACGCCGATGGTCAGGCTCATCAGGGGCCGGCTCTGCCGGGGCGCTCATGAGGCCTGCCGGGATGGGGTCGTCGGCTTAGGGGTTGGTGGACCCTTCATTGCCCTGGGCCGTCGTCGAGGGCCTGGCCGGGTTGTTCGCAGCTTGCAGATCCGGTTCAGATACGGACCCTTGGCAAGTCATATCCTCCAAGGTCTGAGCCATTCTTCGCGTAGTGGCTCCCGTTTCACCGCGAAGACCCGGGTAGGGGGGCGGTATAGCGTGCGTACTGATCGCGAATGACCCGGCGATGGTCAGGTTTCGGTTCGGCGCCAATTTGCAGTGGCCAGTGCGTGCGCTCGCCAGTCAGTGCCCAAGCGGCCTGGGCGGCAGCGCCATCTGCGACATACTCGCCGGGCGCGGGGACAATGACCGGTGCGTCGAAGACCTGCGCCGCAATTGCGGTGACCGCGATGTTTTGAGCTGCCCCGCCGATCAGGATGATGTGTTGTTCCTTTACGCCGACCGCGCGTACCGCATCCAGGCCCGCGGCCAGACCGCAGAGCATGCCCTCGATGGCGGCCCGGGCAATGTTGGCGCGAGTGCTTGAGGCGATCGTGAGACCATGCAAGCTTGCCGTGGCATTCGGCAGGTTCGGAGTGCGTTCGCCCTCGAAGTATGGGACCAGCACAACGCCCATCGAACCAGGGGGTGCTTCCAGGGCGAGCCGGGCAAGTCCGTCGTGGTCGACCCCCAGTAGCGTCGCGATGGAGCCGAGAACGCGCGCGGCGTTGAGTGTCGCGACCAGCGGGAGAAACAGGCCGCTTGCGTCAGCGAATCCGGCGACCGCGCCCGTCGGATCCGTCGTAGGCTGACCGGTCACCGCAAAGACGGTTCCACTGGTGCCGATCGAGACGACCACGTCGCCGGCCCCCGCGCCGAGGCCGAGTGCGGCGCCCGCGTTGTCACCGGCGCCCGCGCCAACGACGACCCCTGGTGGCACTTTGAAACGCGGAAGGCTCACGGTGGTGCCGGCCGCCGCGGCCGGACCGAGGACCCGAGGCAGGATGGCTGTGTGACCGAGCGCTCGCTCGAACAACTCGACGTCGTAGTCGCCGGTTGCCGGGTTCCAGTACGCTGTGCCGCTGGCATCGGATCGGTCGGTGGTCAACTCCTGGAGGACGGGACCCAGTGGGCTCTCGTCGGCCGGGCCGTAGCCGCGCAGGCGCCAGGTCAGCCAGTCATGGGGGAGCGCAACGGCTGCGACCCGGGCGGCGTTGTCCGGCTCGGCGTCGCGCAGCCAGCGCAGCTTCGTCGCCGTGAAGGACGCCACGGGTACGGTCCCGGTGCGGTGGGCGTACTCGTCGGCCCCCACCTCGGCGATCAGGTCGAGGGCGGCGTGTGCGCTCCGCGTGTCGTTCCAGAGTATGGCGGGACGGATGACCCGTCCCGCGGCATCCAGTACCACCATGGCGTGCTGTTGCCCGGCGATCGACACGGCCGCGACGTCGTCGAGCCCGCCGCTGGTGTCGATCGCGGCTAGCAGGGCATTCCACCAGAGGCTCGGGTCCACCTCAGTACCCTGGGGATGCGCTGCGCGGCCTGAGCGTACGAGTGTTCCGGTTGCCAGGTCGCGGATGACGGCTTTGCTACTCTGTGTCGAGCAGTCAACTCCCGCAACAAGGGTCATTGCTGCCCCTGACCTTCGTGCACCGGATCAGCTGACGCAGGTTCAGCGGGCGCCGAGTAGGTGTTCGAGCGCGAGCTGGTTGAGGTGGACGAAGCCGAAGCCCTTGCCGCCGAAGTATGCGCCGGTGTTGAAGTCCTCGTAGGAGCTGCGGTCGGCGATGAGCTCGTCATAACCCTCACCGGGGGCCAGGGTGCTCGCCCTGATCTCGCCGACCCGGGAAGCGGCGAGAGCTTCCTGCACCTCGGGGTCGCCGCGGAACGATGCGGCGCGCTCCTTGAGCAGCAGGTAGGTGCGCATGTTGGCCGCAGCCGCGTCCCATACTCCGCTGATGTCCTCGGTGCGGCTGGGCTTGAAATCGAAGTGGCGCGGTCCGTCGTAGGCCTGGCCACCGTTCGGGCCGCCGTTTTCGAGCAGGTCGACCAGTGAGAACGCGTTGGCGAGGTCACCGTGGCCGAAGGCAAGATCCTGGTCGTACTTGATGCCGCGCTGGCCGTTGAGGTCGATGTGGAACAGCTTGCCCTGGTCGAGAGCCTGCGCGATGCCGGCGGTGTAGTTCAGGCCCGCCATCTGTTCGTGCCCGACCTCGGGATTGACGCCCACGAGCTCGGGGCGCTCCAGCGTCTGGATGAAGGCGAGCGCGTGGCCGATTGTCGGGAGCAGGATGTCGCCGCGTGGTTCGTTGGGTTTGGGTTCGATGGCAAAGCGGATGTCGTATCCCTTGTCGGTGACATACTCACCGAGCAGGTTCACGGCTTCCCGGTAGCGTTCAAGCGCTCCGCGGATGTCCTTGGCCGCGTCGTACTCCGCACCTTCTCGCCCGCCCCACATGACGAACGTCTTCGCGCCGAGCTCAGCGGCGAGGTCGAGGTTTCGCAGCACCTTGCGCAGGGCGAAGCGACGCACCGCGCGGTCGTTGGAGGTGAACCCGCCATCCTTGAACACCGGCGCGCTGAAGAGGTTGGTGGTGACCATCGGCACGATCATCCCGGTGTCGGCGAGGGACTTCTGGAGCCGGTCGATCTGCCTCTGGCGCTCGGCGTCGGTCGAGCCGAAGGCGAAGAGGTCGTCGTCGTGGAAGGTGAGGCCGTAGGCGCCGAGCTCGTCCAGCTTCGTGACCGCCTCCACGACGTCGAGCTGGGGGCGTGTCGGTCCGCCGAACGGGTCGGTTCCGTTGTAACCGATGGTCCACAGACCAAAGGAGAACTTGTCCTCGCGCGTGGGCGTTGCAACCATGGGATTTCCTTTGGCGTCGTCACTAATTTGTTGTGTAATAGAACTTATCAGTAGATCATGGTCCGGCACCAGGAAAGACTCGGGGCTCTCGCTCGCCGCCCGGGGGGTCTGGTGACCGTTTCCCCTGCCGGCCGGCCCTTCTGGGCTGGAAGCATGGGATCTGCTCGTCCCGTTGACGTCGGTCCAGATGCGGCGGTCACCGGGGCGACGCCCTCGGTGGCCTGCAGTCGTGATCCCGTCGTTGCTTGCCAACTCGTGCTGAGGGGGCTTATGTTGTTGTTGTCAACAAATTGCACCGGAGTGGCCGTGACTCTCTCTACGCATCCGCTCCCCTACCAGGAGGTTCTCGATGCACAAGAGGCATCTCGCAGTCGGGGCCATGGTGGTCGTGGTGGCCATGCTGGTCGGCGGTTGCGCAAGTGGTTCCAGCGGAACTAACAGCAACGTTGCCGTGAACAAGAGCGTGGATGGTAAGGGCAAGACCCTTACTCTGTGGCACTACGAAAGCAATACGAGCGCGATGGGAATCGCGTGGAACCAGGCGATCAAGACGTTCGAGAAGGAAACCGGCGCCACGGTCAAGTTCGAGCCGAAGAGCTTTGAGCAGATTCGCTCGACCGCAAGTCAGGTTTTGAACTCCAGCGCCGCCCCCGACATCCTGGAGTACAACAAGGGAAACGCCACAGCGGGCCTGCTTTCCAGTCAGGGCCTGCTGTCCAACCTCGACAGCGCGGTGAAGACGTACGGCTGGGACAAGAAGCTGGCACCCTCGCTTCAGACCACCGCCAAGTACGACGACAAAGGCATCATGGGCTCCGGGCACTGGTACGGGGTCCCGAACTACGGTGAATACGTCGAGGTCTACTACAACAAGGACATGTTCGCCAAGGCGCACATAGCGATACCGACCACGCAGGCCGAGTTCGTCACCGCGATGCAGAAGTTCAAGACCGCCGGGGTCACACCTCTTGCCGAGTCCGCAGCCGAGTACCCGCTTGGCCAGCTCTGGTATCAGCTCGCACTGTCCAAGGCCGACCGCTCCTTCGTCAACAACTACCAGCTCTACAAGGGCAAGGTGAACTGGCAGGGACCGGAGATCAGCTACGCGACCAATACGATCAAGGACTGGGTCGACAAGGGTTACATCAGTAAGGATGTCACCGGTGCGAAAGCCGAGGATGCTGGCACGAGCTTCATCAGTGGCAAGTACCCGATCTTCTACTCGGGCAGCTGGTGGTACAACCGGTTCACCACCGAGGTCAAGTCCTTCAAGTGGGGTACGTTCCTTTTCCCGGAAGCCAAGATGTCGCCCGGTTCAGCCGGCAACATGTGGGTGGTTCCCCAGAATGCCAAGAACAAGGACCTGGCGTACAAGTTCATCGACATCACTATGCGCCCGGAAATTCAGGCTCTGATGGGTAACAACGGTGGCGTTCCGGTCGCCGCGAACCCTTCCGATATCACGGTCGCCAACAGCAAGCTGCTGATCGACAACTTCAACGTCCTGACGAAGGAAGACGGCATTGCCTTCTACCCCGACTGGCCAACGCCGACTTTCTACGACCAGCTGAACGCCGGTCTGCAGGAGCTCGTCAACGGTACGAAGTCCGCCAAGGATGTTAACACCGAGCTGGGTACTGAGTACCAGAGCGGCGTCAACGACATCGTCAAACAGTAGAACGACAACTGTCAGCAGGGGTGAAGACCGCCGTCCGACGGGTCGGTCTTCACCCCCACCCGCTCCAGCAGGAAGGAACGGCGGATGACTGCCGCGTCGACCGTCTCATCGCCGCGGCCGAAGAAGCGTCGCAGCCAGAGTTTGCTCCCGGCTAGCAGTGGCGGCGGATTCTGGTGGTATCTGCTGCCCGGGTTCGTGATGCTCACCGTGGTCGTGCTGGTTCCGCTCGTGTGGAACGTCTATCTCAGCTTCACGTCGTATCGCGGGATCCGGCCGCCGAAGTGGATCGGGCTGACGAACTGGGCCAAGCTCATCGGTGACGACAAGTTCTGGACCTCCTTCGGCAACAGCGTCGCCATGATCGTGGCCATGGTCGTCATCCCCACACTGCTGGGGCTGCTGCTGGCCGCGATGCTGTTCGACCTGATCGGCAGGAAGTTCGGCGGTGGGCTCGCGAGCTTCCTGCGGGCGACCTACTACCTGCCGCAGATTCTGCCCGCGGTGATCGCGGCCATCGTCATCGGCTGGATCCTGCGCCCGGAGAACGGTGCGCTGAATGTCATCCTCAAGGCCGTAGGGCTTGGCTCGCTGCAACACAACTGGCTCGGCAGCCCGGATACCGCTCTGCTCTCGATCATGGGCATCATGGTTTGGGTCCAGCTCGGGTATCCGGTGGTCATCTTCATGGCCGCCCTGCAGCGCGTGGACCCGGAGCTGTACGAGGCCGCCGAGCTGGACGGTGCCAACTGGTTGCAGCGTTTCCGCTGGATCACCGTCAGCATCATTCGCCCCGAGATCTTTGTCGTCACCCTCACGTGCACGATCGCGGCCCTGAAAGTGTTCGGCCCGATCTACACGCTGACTCGCGGCGGGCCAGGAACGTCGACCATCGTGCCCAGCTACTACTCCTACAGCGAGTTCTTCCAAACTCAGCAGGTGGGCTACGGCGCAACAATCTCCACGGCGCTGACCTTGTTGATCGTCGTCGTCGCGTTCTTCTTCATCATGGCCCAGAACCACGCAGAGCGCAGCGAGAGCGAGCGCTAGATGACCACCCCACTGGCTTCGCAGGGCCCGGCGCGGGACGCTGCCTCTGCGCCGGGCGGCGCGGTGCGCAAGCGGCACCGCCGCAAGCCGACCGACTGGATCATCCTCGGCGCCGCCATCGTCGTCGGGATCATCATCGCGGTGCCGTTCCTGATGATTCTGGTCAACTCGTTCAAGTCGCCTGCCGACTACAACTCGGGCGGGCCGCTCCAGCTGCCGACCCACCTCTATTTCGACGGCATCGTCAACTTCTGGAAACGTGTCGATTTCCCGCAGAAGCTGTGGAACAGCGTCTTCATCAGCGGGATGGTCGCCGTTCTGGCCATCATCATCTCGGTGCTCAACGCCTACGCACTGGGCATCGGACGGGTGAAGGCACGCCTGTGGATCATCGTGCTCTTCCTGCTGGCAAACATGGTGCCGCAGGAAGCCCTGCTCTACCCGCTGTACTTCATGTTCAAGCAGGTCGGGCTCTACGACAACGTGTGGAGCGTGATCATCATCTTCACGGTCATCCAAAGCGCGTTCGGCACCTACCTGCTGTCCAGCGTCTACGGGACCTTTCCCAAGGAGCTGCTGGAGGCGGCGTCCCTTGATGGCGCGAGCCGGTGGACGATCCTGTGGCGCGTCATCGTGCCGATCAGCCGCCCGACACTGAGCGTGCTGCTGATCTTCTTCTTCATCTGGACCTGGAACGAGTTCCTGATTCCGCTGACCTTCCTGGTGAGCAACGAGAACCAGACCGTGCCAGTGGCGATCAGCAGTCTTCAGGGCGACCGGCTGATGGATGTCACGACGACGAGTGCCTCGGCGCTGCTCGGACTCCTTCCCACCCTTGTCTTCTTCCTCATCTTCCAGCGCACACTTACCCGCGGTATCACCGCCGGCGCGGTCAAGTAGCCCTCGCACGAGACCTCCGAAAGGCACCACGTGAAGTTCACCGACGGATTCTGGCAAACGCGGCCGGGAGTGACCCCGCTCTATGCGCAGGAGGTCTACGACATCGTGGAGGGGCAGAGCTCGCTCACGGTGACAGCACCGGCGAAGGTCATCGTGGGTCGCGCTGACACGCTCAACAGCGCCACGTTCACGGTCAGTCTCAGCACACCACTGCCGAACATCGTCGGGGTGAGAATCGAGCACTTCCAGGGGGTAGGAGGCCAGCTCGGGTTCGACCTGGTCGGTGCGCAGACCGGTCATGGCGTGGTGTCGGTAACGGATGCCGCAGGCAGTCTCACCAGCGGCGAGCTGACCGCCACCGTTGCGACAGGCGCGCCGTGGAACCTCTCGTTCAGTGCATCAGGGCGCACCCTAGTATCGAGCGGGCACAAGTCCGTCGGCTACATGCAGGTGGCCCCGGACGCCGAGGTGACCAGAGGCATCGTCGGAAACGCCCGGGTGGCCGGCGCACCGCATCCACCCAAGCCCACCACCTACGTTCATGAACAGCTCTCGCTCGGCGTCGGCGAGCTCGTCTACGGGCTCGGCGAGCGTTTCGGGCCGCTGGTGAAGAACGGCCAGGTCGTGGACATCTGGAACGCCGACGGCGGCACCTCCAGTGAGCAGGCCTACAAGAACGTTCCGTTCTACCTGACCAACCGCGGCTATGGCGTGTTCGTCAACGATCCAGGCCACGTCTCATACGAGATTGGCTCCGAGTCGGTCGAGCGCGTGCAATTCTCGGTTGCGGGGGAAAGCCTGCAGTACTTCATCATCTACGGGCCCACACCCAAGCAGATCCTGGAGCGGTACACGGCGCTGACCGGGCGACCGGCGTCCGTGCCCGCCTGGAGCTACGGCCTGTGGCTGTCCACCAGTTTCACCGCGAACTACGACGCGCAGACGGTCTCCAGCTTCATCGACGCGATGGCTGAGCGTGACCTGCCGCTGTCGGTGTTCCACTTCGACTGCTTCTGGATGCGCGAGTTCAACTGGTGCGACTTCGAATGGGATCCGCGCACCTTCCCGGACCCGGAGGGGATGCTCGCGCGCCTGCATGAGAAGGGCGTACACATCTGCGTCTGGATCAACCCTTACATAGCGCAGCGCTCGCCGCTGTTCGCCGAGGCGAAGGCTGCCGGCTATCTTCTCAAGCGCCCTAACGGTGAGGTCTGGCAGAGTGACCTCTGGCAGGCAGGCATGGGCCTGGTCGACTTCACCAACCCGGGTGCGACCCTGTGGTACCAGAGCAAGCTGCGCCTGCTGGTCGACCAGGGCGTTGATGCCTTCAAGACGGACTTTGGCGAGCGTATCCCGCTGGACGTGGACTACTTCGATGGCTCGAGCACCCAGCGCATGCATAACTACTACACGCAGATCTACAACCAAGCCGTCTTCGACGTGCTGAAGCAGGCGCGAGGCAAGGGTGAGGCCGTGCTGTTCGCCCGCTCGGCGACCGTCGGCGGTCAGCGGTTGCCGGTGCACTGGGGTGGAGACTCCACCTCGACCTACGAGTCGATGGCCGAGACCCTGCGCGGCGGGCTCTGTCTGGCGCTGAGCGGCTTCGCTTTTTGGAGTCACGACATCGGCGGTTTCGAGGGAACCCCCGATCCCGGAGTGTTCAAGAGATGGACCGCTTTCGGCCTGCTCTCCAGCCACTCTCGCTTCCACGGCAGCAGCTCGTACCGCGTGCCGTGGATCTTTGACGACGAGGCCGTCGAGGTGACCCGCAAGTTCACCAAGCTCAAGCTTCGCCTGATGCCGTACCTTTATGCGGCCGGTCTCGAAGCGGCACGGACGGGCACGCCGGTGCTCCGTCCGATGCAGCTCGAGTTCGGTGACGACCCGGCAACAGGCTACCTCGAGCGTCAGTACCTGCTGGGCGCCGACCTCCTGGTGGCGCCCGTGTTCAGCGCCGACGGGAAGGTGGAGTTCTACCTTCCCGCGGGCACCTGGACCAACTACTTCACCGGGGAAACGGTGACCGGCCCGGGCTGGCGCGCGGAGACGCACGGTTTCGACAGCATCCCGCTGTACGTGCGCGACGGCGCTGTGCTGGCGATCGGCGGGCGGGAGGACCGTCCGGACTACAACTACCTGGACGGGTTGACTCTCGAGCTGTACCCGAGCTCACTGCCAGGTGTTCTCGATGGTTCGCGCCAGGTCACGGTAACGACGCCGGGCGGCGAAAGCGCGGTCTTCACGATCCAACGATCGGCCGGGCGCGCCAAAGTCAGCTCGCCGTCGGCCAGCAGGTGGTCGGTCAGGGTCGTAGGCGGACAAGCCGTGGCAACCACCACAGGAGAGGCAGAAGTAACGCTGTGAGTGCAGGCAACGCAGACTACCGGGATTCCGCTCTGGTCTTCCCGTCGGAGTTCATCTTCGGCGCGGCGACGGCGTCGTACCAGATCGAGGGCGCCTGGAACGAGGACGGCCGGGGCCCGTCGATCTGGGACACGTTCAGCCACACCCCGGGTCTGGTCGTGGACGCTGACACCGGAGACGTCGCCGACGATCACTACCATCGCCTCGAGGAAGATCTCGACCTGATGGCGAGCCTGAGCCTGCAGGCCTATCGATTCTCGATCTCCTGGTCTCGCATCATTCCTGCCGGGTCGGGGGCGGTCAACCAGGCGGGTATCGACTTCTACTCGCGGCTGGTCGACGGGCTGATCGCTCGCGGTATCAAGCCCATCGCCACGCTCTACCACTGGGATCTGCCTCAGCCCCTTGAGGATGCAGGTGGATGGGCGAACCGCCAAACCGCCTTCGGTTTCGCGCGGTACGCCGCCGTGATCGGTGCCTGTCTCGGGGATCGCGTGGAAACCTGGACCACCCTGAACGAGCCGTGGTGCTCCGCGTACCTCGGCTACGGCTCCGGCGCCCACGCCCCTGGACGAACCAACGGCGAGGAGGCCCTGAAGGCGGTTCATCACCTCAATCTTGCGCACGGCCTCGCGATCTGCGAGTTGCGCAAGGTCGCCACGAACGATCCGAAGTACTCGGTCACCCTCAACCTTCATGCGCTGCGTGGTGTCGGAGACGGCGGGCCCGAAGCTGTCCGTCGCATCGACGCGCTGGCCAATCGGGCCTTCACCGGCCCGATGCTGCATGGTGCCTACCCGGCGGACCTGCTGGAGGACACCGCGAAGGTTACCGACTGGGCCTTCGTCCAACAAGGCGATGCCGAACTCATCCACCAGCCCATCGATATCTTGGGGGTCAACTACTACTCCACGACGGCCGTTCAGCTTTGGGACGGCGTCAGCGAGAAGTTGAGTGCCGACGGGCACAAGCCCGCGGCGGGAACGCCATGGCCAGGTGCGGACTCGGTCGAGTTCGTGCCACAGGAGGGGCCCTACACGGACATGGGCTGGAACATTGCCCCCGACGGTTTCGAGGAGCTGCTGCTGGCCGTCCACGGCGAGTTCCCGGACCTCCCGCTGATGATCACCGAGAATGGGGCGGCCTTTGCCGATGTCGTCCAGGACGGCAGAGTCCATGATGGCCAGAGGGTTGACTACCTGCGTCGCCACATCACGGCCGTGCATCGCAGCATCCAACGCGGCGTGGACCTTCGCGGCTACCTGGTGTGGTCACTGCTGGACAACTTCGAGTGGGCCTACGGCTACACCATGCGGTTCGGAATCGTGCGGGTCGACTACGACACGCTTGTGCGCACGAAGAAGGACAGTGCGCTCTGGTACGCCGAGCTGGCGGCGAGCAAACGACTACCCGACTAGGGTCACAAGGAAGAGAGGAAGTGCGTCGATATGGCGGTGGACGAGCTGACTCAGGCAGGCAGCGGCAACAACAACGATCATGTGCGGCGTCACAATCTCTCGGTGATCCTGGGACTGGCCCACCGCAATGGCGGGTTGTCTCGAGCCCAGCTGACCAGGCAGACCGGACTGAACCGGTCGACCATTGCGGCTTTGGTCGCCGAGCTGGTCGACCGACAGCTTGTCGTTGAGGTAGAACCGGATTCGTCCGGGCAGGTGGGGCGGCCCAGTCCCATTGTGTGCCCCAATCCCCGGGCCGTCGGTCTGGCAGTCAACCCCGAGGTCGATGCGATCACCGTCGGAGTCGTGGGGCTCGGCGGCAACGTGCTCAAGCGCATTCGGTACCCAACCCCGCACGGTACCTCCGCGTCGGAGGCCGTGGCGATCTGCGCGGCCGTGATCGAAGGGATGCGCTCGGAACTGGATGCCCGCTACCGCACCGTGGGTATCGGAGTTGCGGTCCCTGGCCTCGTGCGGGAGAGGGACGGCGTGGTGCGTCTCGCCCCACACCTCGGCTGGGTCGATGAACCGCTCGCCCGAATGCTCACTGATGCCACCGGTTATCCGGTCGTTGCGGCCAACGACGCGAGCCTGGGGGCGCTGGCCGAGAGTACTTTTGGCGCTGGACGCGATGTGACCGACCTGATCTACCTCAACGGTGGCGCGAGCGGGATCGGTGGTGGCGTGATCGTAGGGGGTGTGTCGCTGGCGGGCATCGCTGGTTATGCCGGCGAGTTCGGTCACACGCTTGTCAACAGTGCAGGGGTGATCTGCACCTGCGGAGCTCTGGGCTGCCTGGAGACCGAGGTGGCCAGAGCTCCACTTCTCGCGCTCGTGGGGTTGACCAATGCCGACAGCGACGAGCTCGAACGAGCGTTGACCGCATCACGCTCGCCGGCTGTTCTGGTCGAGGTCGAGCGTCAACTCGACTACCTTGCCGTGGCGCTCCGGAACGCGATCAACGTCTTCAACCCGCAGCTTGTAGTCCTGGGCGGATTTCTCGGCTCCCTGTATGCGGTCGCTCCGGCCTACCTGGACCAGAAGCTGGCGCACCAGCTGCTTCAGGCGACCAGGGAGGGGGTCACGATCAGTCGCACCCAACTTGCCTCCGATCTGCTGATGATCGGCGCTGCCGAGCTTGCCTTCGAATCCATCCTGTCCGACCCGGCAAGGTCAGGTTCTGCACTGCTCGGAGGCTACCTGCGCACCCACCCCACGGGTCGGTTGGGCGGGGCTCGCTGACGTTAGCCGCGCGCCGGGACTCCGGCGGGGGCTGCGGTTGGATGTCTCAGACTTGAGAACAGAAACCATCCGCGACAAGGATGATTCCTTCGGCGAGCGAGTGATGTTTGCGGCCCTTCTGGCGACGGCAAGAAAGACATTGCATGTTGAGGTCAACGTGGGCGACCTCGTCAGGCCCGAACAGGAACTGGTAACTCGCCCACGGCTCCTCGCTGCCGGCAGCATCACCTGGCGAGGTATCCCGTGGCCATGGTTGTGACCGGTGCCTCGCGGCCTCAGTCTCGGGGTAGGACGTTTGTGCCCCGCAGATGCCGGAAGACCAGGCTCGTCTCCGCGTGTTGGATGACCGGGCTCGCTGCGAAGTACTCGAGGATGAAGTCGTGCAATGCGGTCGTATCGGTGGTTGCGACGTGCAGCAGGTAGTCGGTTCCGCCCGCGATGTGAAACACCTCGACCACCCCTGGCAGGTGGGGGGCCAGGGTGACGAAGGCCTCGATCTGGTCACGGTGGTGTGCCTGCATGCGGACAGCGATGATGGCCTGAATCGGAAGGCCAACGTCGGTCAGGTTGACGTCGGCGTGATAGCCGCGGATGATGCCGCCTTCTTGTAGGGCCCGGACCCGCCCGAGACAGGTGGACGGGGCGATCCCTACCGCGGCTGCGAGTGCGAGGTTGGACCTGCGGCCATCGGCCGCCAGAAGTCTCAGGAGCGCGCGATCGATCTCATCGAGCGCGGGGCGTCGAACTTTGTTCACGGTGCCGCCTCCTGACCTGCCAGCGTCGAATAGATGACAGTAGTTGACGCTACTGGTGAATCTAGTACGAAAAGCTTGCCTGTCAGCTCTCACAGTCTCAAGAATTGGACAACCAGTTGAACTTCAGGAGGCTTCATGAGTGCCCTAGAAACTCGCGCGGTGCACGCCGGTCGACGGGACCTGGCGGGTCTCGGCCTCCATGTGCCCTCGATCGACTTGTCAACCACCAATCCTCTGGCAGACGTCGAGTCCGGCGGTGATGCCTACGAAGCGCTCGCCACCGGTGGGCGGCCGGTCCCCGGCGGCAGCAATGTCTACAGTCGGCTGTGGAACCCGACCGTCGCCCGCTTCGAGCAAGCGCTGGCCGAGCTCGAGGACAGCGCAGAGGCCGTGGCGTTTGCCTCGGGTATGGCCGCATTGACCGCTTGTTTGCTCGCCATGGGCGCCTCGGGCAAGCGCCATGTTGTAGCGGTCCGTCCGCTTTACGGAGGCACCGATCACCTGTTGGACAACGGTCTGCTCGGCGTTGAGGTGACGTGGGTTGGCCCGAAGGAAATCGAGCATGCGCTGCGAGGCGACACCGGCCTGGTGGTCGTCGAGACCCCGGCGAATCCCACCCTGGAGCTGCTGGACCTGGACGATGTCTGCGCTCAGGCCGGCGATGTCCCGGTCCTGGTCGACAACACATTTGCCACCCCTGTTCTGCAGCAACCGGCCCGGCACGGTGCAGCTCTGGTTCTGCACAGCGCCACGAAGTTCATCGGTGGGCACGGAGATGTACTGGGCGGGGTCGTCGCCGCAGGTCCGGAATGGGCGGCGAGAATACGAAGGGTGCGGGCGGTCACCGGCGGCATCCTCCATCCCCTCGCCGGCTACCTGCTGCACCGGGGGCTGCAGACGCTTCCGCTGCGGGTACGCGCCCAGCAAGCGAGTGCCCAACGGGTCGCGCAGTGGCTCGCCGTGCACCCGTCGGTGGACGCCGTGCACTATCCCGGCCTGCCCGGATGCGATCCTCTCGGCATCGTGGGTCGCCAAATGGCAGGCCCAGGATCTGTGCTCGCATTCGAAGTAGTGGGTGGCTACCCGGCTGCGGCCGCGGCGGCCAATGCCTGCGGGCTCATCACCCATGCGGTTTCTCTGGGGGGCACCGACACCTTGATCGAGCATCCCGCTTCACTGACCCACAGGCCCGTCGCAGCGCAGGCACGTCCAAACCCGGGCCTGCTGCGAATCTCAGTTGGGCTCGAGGCCGCCGACGATCTCTGCGCCGACCTCGACAACGCACTCAAGGGTGTCCCCAAGGCCCGCGGTCAGCACTAGCGGACTCGCTCCGGGGCATGGCCTGCCAGCCACATCGCGACCATCCCGCCCAGGGAGAGGCCGACGTGGTGGGCATCGGTCGATGCCCAGGTGGTCGAGCAGCTCCAGGACGACCCTTCCCAGGTCCGCCACGGTGTAGGGCCCGGCGGTGACGGGGGAGTCGCCGTGGCCGCGGTGGTCGTAGCGCACCACCTGCAACCTCTGGCTCAGCACGGACGGCTGCTCGTCGCTCGCCGCATATCTGGGGAACGTGAGGCTGGAGCCCCTGACACCGCCCACCATCACCGATCCGCATGCCCTGCGGGCCGAGCTGATGCGCGTGCGCGTTCAGGGCTGGGCGCTGGTAGACCATGAGCTCGGGGAAGGGTTGCGCTCGATCGCCGCCCCGGGTTCGTGACCGGACGGGGCAGGTGGTCGCTTCGATCAACGTCTCCGCACCGGCGCGTCGGGGGACAGCTGAGGACATCCTCGCCGATCTCCTGCCCGCGCTGCTGAGCCAGCGGAGGACATCGGCGCGGACGCCGGCGGACGCAGGCCTTGAAAGCCACGACCGGCCCTGCTCGCGCTGGGGCGCCTCGGTGCCGGGGTGCGGAACGCGCCCATGTCGTCGTGCGACAGGTCGCCCGCGCCCTCACGGGCGCTGAGCTGCATCTGGTCATGGACAACTGCGCCGCCCACCAGCAGGCGGTGGTGAGGCAAAGGCTGGCCACGCCTACGGATCAACGTCCACCTCACCGGCGCACGCCGTGCGGATGAACATCGTCGAGATCTTCTTCAGGATCGCTTCACGTCAGGCGATCGGGCGGGACCCTCAAGCCGGTTTGTGACCTCACCGGCGTGGTCCCCGGATGCAGCGAAAACTACAACACCTTGCTCTGGTGCCCATGCAAGGTGACTGTGGCAGGCTGAGGTCAGCGTCAAGATCGGGAGGCCCAAAGTGAAGTTCGTCGCCGTGACGGCGTGTCCCACGGGGGTCGCGCACACCTTTATGGCAGCCGAGGAGCGACTATCTCCCTGGGCCTGGCCGCGACCGACAAGCGCGGCGCCATCGAGGAGCTCGTGTACCTGCTCGACCGCGACGGTCGCGTCGTCGACCGCGAAGGACTGGCGCCGACCGTGCTCTCCCGGGAGGAGCAGGGTGATTGCGGGCCCGGGCAACGCGCCCGCGACCCCGCACGCGAAGACCGACGCGATGCGTCGGCCCGGCGTCGCGTTCTACCGGCGGGTGGAGGCCATCGACTGGGCGAGCCTGGGCGGCAGCAGAGCCAATTTGGTCTTCCTCATCGCCGTACCGCCCGCTGGCGCGGGCCACGAGCACCTCGAGGTCCCCGCGATGCGCTCGCGCCGGCTGATCGATGACGACTGGTGCTCTCGGCTGCAGGAGGCGAGGCGGGTTCTTCAGAGGAGGTCCTTTCTCGGCGAGGTGCAGGCGTGATACTCACGCGGCGAACGGATGCGTTGCCGTTAACGTCGCTGGACCTTGGGCGCTGAACGAAGATGTTGCCGTCCAGGACCAGCGGTCCGCAGCTGTTCGCACGTTATGCCTATCCGCCCAACGCCTTGGGCTACTGCGGTCCCTTGGACCACCTCTCGCTCTTCGAGTACGGCACAAGTGGGGTCAGCGACGCCGGACTGGTGGAGCTGGCGAAGGCCTTTGCTGGCGCGTGGCCCTATCTTGAGCTGATCGCTCGCGGCACCGGCATCCGGGACCCGTTGGACCGGCGTGTCGTTGAGTCCTACTGGGTGGGCACACCCCTGCTGGACACCATCAGCGTGACCCACATCGGCAACTCGATGGAGGATCGTTTCCGCTCCCGCACCGGTCATCAGTTCTCGCATCTGGTCGAAGGTGTCGTGGCCGGTGGAGTGCCTCATCACAGCTTCCATGTCCTTGAGGTCTACCCCTGGGTCGGGTTGCTGCGCGATGATCGCAAGGCACCCACTGCGCTCAACGTCCTGGACCGTTGCCGGATCCGTTGGGGCACAGTGATTTCCGTGGCGGGCGACCAGGCAGTCGTGAGCTCCAGACGGCTGCAGTGGGATGGCAGGAACCTGGTGCTCGGGGAGCCGGCCGCCGAGACCGTCACCTGTGCCATGGGCAGCGCGGGGTTCGTCAACGAGCTGGCTCCAGGTGATGTGGTGTCGCTTCACTGGCACTGGATTTGCGACAGGCTTGCACCCTCACAGCTGCGACAGCTGCAGTTGTTCACGGCTCGCCATCTTCGGATCGCCAACGCCGGTGTCGGGCATCGAGGTGCCACGTTGGCCATCTCATGAAGGCGACGAGGAGGCGATCCGGGTTGCGGGCCGGGCTTGGGTCGGTAGCAGTTCTGGCCCTGGCCGCATGCGGTAGCCCGAGCGTCAGTGCGGCTGTGCAGGGCCCGGGGCCGGCCGCCGCTCCACCGTCGCTGACGCTGTACTCCTCGGTGACCCAGGAGACCATCGACGCCGTCGTGGGCGGTTACGAGAAGGCCCACCTCGGAGCGAAGGTCACCGTGTTCCGGGCACCAACCGGCCAGCTCAACGCCCGGCTCGCAGCTGACCAGCGGTCGGGAGGGCTGCGCGCCGACGCCATCTGGGGTACCGATCCGTTGTCCATGCAGTCCTACAGCGACCAGCACCTGCTCGCGCCGTGGCCGCTGCCGGAGCTGACGTCGGTGCCGGAGCAGTACCGCACAGCCGACTTCTGGGGGACCCGGCTGCTCTATCTGGTGATCGTCGCCCGCAGGGACCTCAAGCCGCAACCAACGTCGTGGACGGATCTGACAAGTCCGGCATACCGGGGCCAGGTGGCCGTGCCCGACCCGGCGTTCGCGGGGTCGGCGCTCGCGGCGCTGGGCTACTTCTGGCAAACCCCGGGGATGGGAGTGGACTTCTATGCAGCGCTGCGGGCCAACGGTGCCAAGCAGGTGGCCAGCATCCCGGATGTGGTCACCGAGGTCTCGCAGGGCAGCTACCAGCTCGGCATTACCCTCGACTCCGGAGTCCGCACGGCAATGAAGAAGGGTTCCCCCGTTGTCATGGTCTGGCCCAAGCCGGGGGCCATCGTGCTCTACAGCCCGATCGCGATGACGGCCAGATCCGCGCACTCCGCCGCTGTCAAGGAGTTCATGACGTACGTGTTGTCCACCCAAGGCCAGAAGCTCATTGCAGACACCGGCTGGCAGCCAATCATCTCCGGGGTGCCCGGACCTCCGCAGCCCGCAAGAGCGACGTCAGTGGCTCCTGAGTGGACATCGCTCTTCGGCCAACAGAAAGCGCTGCTGGCGAGGTATCGGTCCATCTTCGTGCAGTGAGACGCGCTGGGTCGGAGCCGGCGCCCGCCCGCACGGGTCCGCTGCGCGTGGTCGCCATCGTCGTCGTCGTCGCCCTGTTCGCAGTGCTCATAGCAACTCCCCTTGTCTCCCTCGCGCACGGCGCGATGGACCAGGGCTGGAGCGCGATGGCTCAGCTGTTGGGCGGCGCCGACGTCAGGACCGCGCTCTGGCACACGGTCCTGCTGGCTGTGATCGTCACCGCGGTCTCGGTGACGATGGGCACTGCTCTGGCGCTGGCGTTCGATCGGGCGATGTTACCCGCCACTGCGCGCTGGCGTCTGGCGCTGTTGGTTCCTCTGCTGGTGCCGCAGTTTGCCGTCACGCTGAGCTGGACCCAGGCCTACGGCTCGGGTGGGCTCTGCGATCATCTTCTCGGAGTCACCCTTCCCGGGCTCTACGGACCCTTCGGTATCGGGCTGCTGCTTACCGTCGACTCGGTGCCCCTGACCTGGCTGATCGTGACTGCTGCCATGGCGGTACGACGGGAGCCTGACCTTGCCCGCGCGGCCCGCGCCAGTGGAGCAGACCCCTGGACGACCGTATGGACCATAGACCTGCCGTTGCTGCGAGGGGTGTTGACTGCGGCTGCCGCAGTAGTGTTCGTCAACAGCGTCAACAGCTTCGCCGTACCGCAGGTGCTCGGCTCGGCGCAGGGGTACCAGACCCTGGCAACGCTGGTCTACCAGCAGCTCACGCTTTCCGTCGGCCCCGAGGCATTCGCTCAGCTGAGCACGACGGCTCTGCTGATGGTGGCTCTGGTCCTGGTCGCCCTGGGTGGCGCCGGCCGTGGGCTCGGCGGGGACCAAGCTCGCTATGGAACCTCCGGGACCCCTCCCGCACTGGCCAGGGACCCCTGCTCGCGGGTCGTCGCCTTGAGCGTCGCGGCATACGTCGTCCTGGTCTCTGGCCTGCCACTGGTCGCACTGGTCCTGACCTCACTGACCCGCGCTGCCGGACTGGCGCCGGTGCCAGGCAACTGGAGCCCGGCTCACTACCAGGCTGCGCTCAACGCTTCGGCGGGGGTCGCGCTGACTCGCAGCCTGGTGCTTGCGGTTGCCGCAGGGCTGCTGGTGACCGCGATGGCGAGCCTGGTCGTGGGCGTCGGGGGCGAGTGGTCCCGCCGACTTGGCACAGCCGTGACGCTGGGTTTCGCGATCCCCGGATCGGCCCTGGCCGTGGGCACCCTGATCGGTTACGGGACATGGCTTGGCGGATCGGCCATGATCATCCTCATGGCCTATCTGGCGAAGTCGTGGGCGCTAGGCCATCGCGTGATGTCCGCGGGGGTGGACCGGATGGCACCCGAGCTGACCAGAGCAGGCAGGGCAAGCGGAGGGAGCCCGGTCGCGGTGCTGCGTACGATCACGGCTCCGCTCATGTCGACGACGCTGGCGACGTCGGCCGGGATCGTGATGCTCTTCGCCCTGCACGAGCTCACGATGAGCACGATCCTTTATGGCCCCGACACGGCAACCTTCGCCGTTGTCGTGCTTAACCAGCAGCAGCTCGGCGAGATCGGGGGTAGCGCCGCGATGGCGATCATCCTCACTTTGCCCCCACTGCTGCTGCTTGCCACTGGCGCCCTGCTGCTGCGCCGCCGCGACCATCGCCTGCACCCGGCCAGAGTGCCGCGATGACGCAGTGACGACACGGCCGTGACGACGATGGCGCCGCGATGACCGGGAGCCCGCCGGCCGTCGTCTGCAGTGGACTTTCGGTGGCCTATGGTGAAGTTCGGGCGCTGGCCGACGTCGACCTAGAGGTCGGCCAGGGGCAGGTGCTTGCCCTTCTCGGCGCTTCCGGCTCGGGCAAGACGACCCTGCTGCATACGTTGGCCGGCTTCATTCGGCCCGCTCATGGTGAGATACGCCTGGCCGGACGCGTCGTGGCAGGTTCGGGCACCTGGGTCGCCCCGGAGCATCGAGAGGTTGGCCTGGTATTCCAGGGCGCGGCGCTGTGGCCTCACCTGAATGTCCTTGACACTGTCGCCTATCCGATCCGTCGTCGCGGTCACTCCCGTGACGAGGCTCAGGCGAAGGCGATGGTCCTGCTTGAGCAGGTCAGTCTGGTTGAGCTCTGCGACCGGTTGCCGGCGCAGCTGTCCGGCGGCGAACAGCAGCGCGTCGGCCTGGCCAGAGCCCTCGCCCGCGACCCCGCGCTCTTCCTGTTTGACGAACCAACGGCCCATCTCGACCCTCACCTGCGCGTAGTGGTCCTTGATGAGATCGCCCGCCGTCGGCAGGCCCTCGGCGCTGCTGCGGTCTATGCCACCCACGACGCCACCGAGGCGCTGGCTGTCGCCGATCAGGTCGCCGTCCTGCGAGCTGGGCGAGTGGTGCAGGTCGGCAGACCGGCGGAGGTCTACGAGTGCCCGGTGGACCTGGATGTGGCCCGGCTGACCGGACCGGTCTCGTTGCTGGGAACGGGTCGGTCCACTGGCCCAGAGGGTCCCGAGATCGCCCGGTTGGTCCGCCCCGACTGGGTTTCGTTCGGGGGAGATGTACCCGGGGTGGTCATAGGGGTCCGATACCGGGGCCCGCATACCGACTACGCCGTCGACGTGGCGGGAGGCACCTTGCTGGTTCGCGAGACCGGTCGTACCGGCCGGCGTCCCAGCGACAACGTCAGCCTCTCGATCCACCACACCTGGCTGTGCGGGGAGGAAGAACCGACAGCTCCAACCGACCTGTCCCAACCCGGCTTCCATCGCGATCCGTGAGCGGGTACGGTCGGGGACGGCTACCTGACCATAGTTTCCGCGGTCATTCTGGCCCTGCTCGCCGACGCCGGAGTGTGCTTGCCGGCTCTGCAGAGGCCGATGATGTCAGGCGCACCCCGCGAGTCCAGCCTGCCCGGCAACGGGGGCTCGTTGTTCAGTGGTGGTTTGGCATGGTGCCCTCACGCGCGGCATGACCGGCGTCTGATCCCGTATCGGGCTCCTGCACGTTCTGGCTAGCCTGCGGTGCAGGCCGATCACGCGGGCTCACGTGGAGCGGCTGTCAAGGACGGGTGAAAGTGGTCGCACTGGCTCAGCGGCAGGCCCTAACCAGCTGCGCCACCACGCAGCGGTGGCAATGGCCGGCAGTCTCCAACCCGTCCGCACCGAGCTGCCGCACGGGGTGCGGCAGCCGTCTTCAGCTCTGTCTCCAGAGCCCGGACTCCCGGCTCATTGAGTCGGAACGTCAACGCATTCCCAACGACCTCACCACGATGATCAGCGATCAATCACGAGGCCACCTACTCCCGACATCGATCTCTCCCGCACAGCGCGACGGGTGCAAGCCCCCGAGTCGCCCATACTGCTGCTGCTGCCAGCCCCACCGATGACCTGCATCACGACAGCTACCGATGACGCCCACTGACCCTTGGAACTAATCATCTAGCGGCAGGCCATCCGTGTTCGGCCCTGCACACGGAGCACCATCTGAGGGCGTCATTGAATTCTTGGCCTTTTTGACGTCTCACACTTTCCAGGCGACCCAAGAAGGCACCGAGCCGTCGGTTCAAAGTCCGGACAACCGTGAGAACTTGCTCGCTGTTGTGGAGCCCGCTGACCGACCATGTCGCGAAGTGTTCGCAGTTGCTGTCGATAAAGCGATAGTTGTTTTCGCCCACGCGAGACGTGGCACGATGAACGCTCTCCTCGACGGAGAGTCTGCGCTCGTATTGGACTACATGAGAAGGCGCCCCGTGGGTGAACTCCGCAGTGGATGTGATGCTTATTGCACCCGGTCTGGTCAGGCTGCCTGAGTAGTGCACAACCTGCCCACCGCCAAGGTCAACTCCGTGATGCCTGTACATGGTCCGTTGAACCCACAGGTGATCGCCACGAGACAAGGTCCGGCGCCTCCCTTCGTGCTCGCACATGCCTGACTCAAGCGTGCCACGGGGGGTGCCCGTTCATGATCGCTTTGGGATGATCTGGCCAGTCGCCGTGGGTCGCTCGTGCACACTTGGTCAGGGCTGAAGGCTGGCTACCTCGTCGGCGCTGTGATCCTCGACGACGAGGTGCCAATTTCAGCTGACGTGCGCCGCGGTGCATGGCTCACCGGTAACACATGACCTCAGATCGCGATCCAAGAGAGGACAGCTCGGGACGCTCTGGTCGAAACGATTGGCACTGACCTGTTCTGACTGAACCGAGGTGATTCCGATCAGGTTCGAACACCGCATGGAGCGGCGCGTGTGGTTGATCATGGCTCAGGTGGTCGCCGAAGAACCTGCCGCTCTCGCTGCACCACATGGCACCGGTTCGGTCATGCTCTTGCTGGGATCCAATATCGCAGGCCGCTCTCACCAGAGGTGGCGGGCAACCGGGAACCACGCGCCGGCAGCCAGGTTAGGAGCAGACCTCCAAAGCAGGTCAGGTCTTCATCGGCAGTCACTGGCATCCAACCGACCCGGGCGAGAAGACCCCACAGGTCATGAACGAAAGGGGCGGAAGGTTATGTCAAGGCCGATGGCCCGCGATCTCTCATCGGGGCTCCCAGAAGGTGACGGGGACATCGGGGAACTTCGGTGATGTCCAAGGGGGTGGGGGCACCGTGCGCAGCGGCCCACGATGAGCGCCCGCCATTCCTCCTGCTTCGCCGGCGTTGGCACCGGGGCGTGGGTGCTCAGATCTTGACGAGGGGGCCGGTGGAGACGGCTGCGGTCATCACGTGAGCCGCGTTCGTGACGTAGATGATCACCGAGTACGTGCCGAGCGGTAGCGAGCGTACCGACACGACGTGGCCGTTCAGTCCGGAATGCTCCGTCGTGGACCCCAGGGGGTAGGTGCGTCCGCCCGCGGTGCGGGCTACCAACTGCACCGTGCTGCCGGCGCTGTACTGCGTGTCATGCCAGGTGATGGCGGAGGTCAGCGGGACCCGGCAGTCCGTTGCGAGCCGTACCGAGTACAGATGCCACCGGCGGGCGCCCGGGTCCTCGTTGGGGTCGTAGCGCAGCCGAGTGATCGGGCTGCCTGACGCGAACGGGTAGCGCTGGCTGGCTGGGCCGGAGGGGTCGGTGAGCTGGCTTGCCGGCATCGCCATGTCCACGGTGATGCTCCGTTTGCCGGTGAACGTGACCAGCGGCGCGGTCTGGGACAGGACGACGTGCCCGGGTGACTGCCACAGGATGCGGGCCATCGTGCCGCCGCCCGGGGAGTTCGCGAGGTTGAACGGGCCGTCATAGGACTCGACGATGGTCAAGCGGTGATATAACCGCCCGGGGATGCCGGCGCGTGCGATCGGCAGGCTGATGTTGGGGTCGTTGCGCTGCGGCCCGGCGTTCGTGGCACTGAGCTCGCCGGTGGCAGTGAAGCTGAGCGCGGCGACGTTGGCATGGGCGGCCAGGCTTCGTGTTGAGGTGAACGTCCACGGGTGCCCGAGGTAATGAGTGGCGTAGTCGCCGCAGCCGGCGACGCTCGGCGAGTCGATGACAGGTAGCGGTGCCGCGGCGATCGCGCCGACGAGGGTCTTGGTGCCGTCCGCGGCGACGGACCAGAAGTTGGTCCCCGGCGCGAAGCCGGCGACGTTTGCGGTGACGCGCGCCGAGCTGTTCGCGGACCTGACGGCGTTGGCGACCGGCCCGGCGTGCTGGCCGGCAATCGCGGTGATCGTGCCTGCGCTGTCGGTCCACCACAGGGCGGCTGCAGCGGTGCCGGGGGCGGCCCACGTGATGGCCGAGGCACTTGAGGGCTGGTAGATACGCAGGCTGTCCAGGTGGACGAGGGCACGGCCGCTGGGTACGCCGAGCGCCAGACGCAGCCCCACCATGCGACCGGTCCACGCCTGCCCGGTGGTGTGGCTGCGCACGATGGGAAGGTCGATGTCGTTCCACCCGGTCCGCAGGGCGAAGCCCATACTGCCGTTGCACGCACTGCGCAGTGCCCCGCAGGTGTACCAGGACAGCGCGGCAGCGGTGAAGACCGAGACGAAGATGTGCAGGTGCATGCGGCTATAGGTGCGGGCGTCGAGGCTGTTCCCGGCCCGGGTTCCTTCGCGCTCGACCGGTACCTCGGTGGCGTAGCCGCCCCACATCGGTGAGACGTAGCCGGAGTGGGTGGTGAAGCTCACCGTCCCGCCGCTCATCGAGACCCCCGCCAGGCCCAGGGCGGGCCCGCCGTTGTCCAGCGCCAGGTCCGCGGTGTTGCTGTAGTCCCACGGGTCACCGAAGGTCGTGCTCGCGAAGTCATGCCCGGCCAGGACCGTCACTGGCTGGGCTGCCGGGCTCGCCACCGCGCTGCTCAGCCCTTCACCTGGTCGTGCCACGCTCAGCGAGAGGGTTGCTGCGGCGGCGAGCAGCAGCGGGATGGCGCGGTAGCGGGTGGTGCGGGACATGATGAAACCTCCGGCTACGGGCGGACGACCCTGTGTGCTGGTAGCAGTGACGGTCCGCACCTTGGTACTGACGCGCAACCAGGGCGACGGGCGACGGCGCGCTGGATAGCGGTCGTGCATCGTCACTTCCGGGCGGTACCTCCAGTCGCTGCTGCTGGCCGTGTTGTGCAGAACGTAACGGCCCGCTGTGGCGCTGGACAGCCTCCGACTTGACGATTCTTCTTAAACACAAGGCTAGGCAATTGCCTTCGGCGGCCACATCGGCTGTTCGGCCACATCGGGCTGACCCCCCGGATGCTCCTTGACCGACCCCCACAGGACCCCAGTCGCGGGAGCTTCGCGAGACGGTGCCGGCCGGTCGTCTTGCTATCTCGCCAGTGGTCGTGACCACTTTCCAGCGGCGCGGGAAGCCAGCGGTGGTGCTGAGCAGCCCCGCGGCCTCAGGTTCGGCGCTGCTGGGTGACCGACCCGGCAGAGGACCCCCGTTCTGCCCCGACTCATCCTGGGTCTCGACACGACCGGGTGGTCGCCGCTGGTGGTCCACGTCATCGCAGGGAAGTCATCGGCCACGATCAACCAGACTTGGATGCCGCAGAGACACTTGCCTCCCACGTAGATCACGAGTCGCCCTTGAGCCCTATCGAAACCGCGGCGGCACTTTCACCAGGACTGTCGGGCAACCTGGGCGCAGTTCGCTTGCGGCAAGGCCATCGAGGCACGCACGCACTGCCCATGCCATCAACGTCAGCAGCTGCGCCTACGCTCAGTCGCCGGACCGATTCGTCGAGCTCAAGAGGGCGGTCTCGCAACCACCAAGAAGACAGGACTGACATGACGGATGGATCGTTGACGGTCGGCACCGACGGTGCATGCTTGGGCAACCCTGGGCCGACCGGCTGGGCCTGGGTGGACGAGGTCGGCAACTACCACTCCTGCGGGCAGGCCGACGGCACCAACAACATCGCCGAGCTGCGCGCTGTGCTCGACGCACTGAACGACCACCCCGACGTTGCTCATCTGGTCATCCAGATCGACTCGACGTACGCACGGGACTGCTCCACCACCTGGCGTGCGGGCTGGCAGCGCAACGGGATGCGTAACGCCAAACGCGAGCCAGTGAAGAACGCGGGCATCGTCACGGCCATCTGGGCCGCACTGGACACCCGGGTCGGCACCGTGGAGTTCGTCAAGGTGCCTGGACACGACCCGGGCAACCAGTTCCCGCTGAACACGGCCGCCGACATCCTCGCCAACGACGCCGCCGAACAGGCGTCAGCGGGTCGCCCTGCGGAGACGATCTCGACCATTGACCTGACCAGCGTCAAGCCGCGCGGGACGTCGTTCGGCAAATGGTGAACCTTCATGGCTGCCTGACCCGTCTTGTCCGTCCTTGCCGGCGATCGTGTCGCCCAGCCACCGAACTTGGTGTTGCATGAGCAGACGCGGCGGATCCCCCTTCGAGGCGGTCGTAGTTGGCTGCGGCTGAGCCAGTCGACCGACTCGGCCAATGGCCTCTGTTCCGCTCGACGACAGCGCGGACGGCTCTAGGAGAGGCCGCCCTGTACTGATCGGATGACTCACAGCGCTGGTCCCTCGCGGCAGCCGCAGTCGCCGCGAAGCTTGAGCCGCCAGGTCAACCCAGCATCTGTCGGCAGGCCCGGTGGAGCCTCGCCATCTCCAACGTTCGACTGGCGACCTTACTTGGCCTTCATCGCGTGCGCCCCCCACAACCTCACCTCGGTTGATCCCATAGCTGGCGGCCTTTCCCGGTGGTGAGCTCTTCCTGCGGTGGGACAAAGCCAGCCGGACGGCGATACGGACTCCAGTGTCGTTCGGTCGCTGTCGCAGGGTCGTGGGTGGCGGACGCGAGCCAGATCGCTACGCTGCGGTACCGGCGGTGAGTCCGGAGGCGGCGACCATCCGCCGGATCGCCATTGCTGCGGGTCCGGGGATGCGCACGGTGAGCTTTGATACCGGGGCGAGCCGGATCGTCGGGGCCGGCTGGGAGGTGAGATGCCAACCACCGCAGTCGGAGCAGCGGTAGCCGCGGATCTCGCGACGGCTACAAGCCACCTCGTTCAAGCGGGCCCGGGAACGATCCCAGTCGGCCCGTCGCAGTGCGAGCTTGATGTCCTTGCGTCCCCGATAGCGGGCTTTGCCGCTGATCGGGCAGATCGGGTATCGGTGACCAGACATGGGCTGCTCCTCACCGGCGGTGACCGCGTCTTATGACCTTTCAAACCCATAGTCGCCGACCTCCCATGGAGGAACCTGCACATTCACTGTCAATTCCCTGTGAGCGTGCACTGGAGGAAGCCTTGTAGCGGCGCGGTGCACTGGCCGCTGCTGACTCAGTTCGCCGGCGCACCGGGCCCTCTTGTTCACCGCCTCGTCTCATGGTTTCGTCTCATGGTCGTCATGGGGTCTGGAGCCCGGCAGGTCAGCACTGTCGGCGGACGGTGTGACAAGAAGGGACCGTTCCCGGGGTTGACTGGGGTCAGCTCGGCCACCTGCGGGCAGCACCTGGCGGGGCAGTGGGTTCGCGAAGGCCGCGTGAGCGTGTAGCAGGAGCTCTCGCAGGGCGGGGCTTCTGGTCGCCGTCCAGATCAGGGCAAGCACGGCGGGGGTTTGGACGTCGTCGACGGCGACAGCATTCAGTCGGGGGTGGTGGCTGGCGGCCATGGACTCGCTGAGGATGGCAATGCCGAGCCCGCGGATGGCGAGATCTGCCACGGCGCCAGGTGCGCTGGCTTGCAGCGCGATGTCCGCACGGATGCCCTTGGCCGCGCAGGCTTGGTCGAACACGGTTCGGATCCCTGTCCCCTCGGGGAGGCACACGATCGGGTAGGCGCTGATGTCGGCCAGAGTTGCCCGCCGTCGTCCGGCCAGGGGGTGGCCAACCGGTACGGCGGCAACGAGTCGTTCGCTGACGATCGTCAGCGCGTCCAGCCCCCGGGGGGGCGCGCCGGCCGCTCCGATGAGGGCCAGGTCTGTTGCACCGGTGCGCACGCCCTCGATAAGCCGGTCCGAGTTGTCCTCGAAGAGGGTGATCTGGACGCCGGGGTGGGCGAGCTGGAACTCGGCGAGGGCGTCGAACAGCTGAGTGAGGGTGCACGCGGTGACCATGCCGACCACGAGCCGACCTCGGATCAGTCCGGCCACGTCGTCCACTGACTGCCGCATGGCGTTCACGGACGCGAGTACGGCGCGGGCGTGCTCGAGCGCCGCCGCTCCGGCGGTGGTCAGTGTGGCTGTACGGCCTGAACGGTCGATCAGCGTCGCGCCGAGATCGTGCTCGAGTTGGCGGATCTGGGCGCTAACCCCCGACTGGCTGATATGCACCCGTTCGGCCGCGCGGGTGAAGTTTGCTTCCTCGGCCACCGCGATGAAGTATTCCAGTTGCCTCAGCTCCATATTCAGAGATTCTAGCTTTGAGTAGAATGATTTGTTGGACTGCTAGCGCGGTGCGGTTCAGGCTGGGCGGTGTTGAACACTCACCGCGCAAGGAAAGGCCCTCTGTGCCCGACAACGAGAAAGCTCTGCAGCCGGAAGACCTCACCCGCTTGTTCGTCGAGCGCGCCAACGACGGCGATGCATCCGGTATCGCGGCGCTCTACGAAGCGCACGCCGTCATGGCCTACCCCCCGGGCAGCCAGACAGTGGGTCGCGACGCCATCCGCACGTTGTGGGAGAAAGTGCTGGCCAGCGCGCCCCACTTCGAGCAGGAGCCACCGCTGCCGACGCTGATCAGCGGCGACATCGCTCTCACCTCAACCCCGCCGAAAGATGGCGCGGGCGCCCGCGCGCAGGTGGCTCGCAGGCAACCCGACGGCACCTGGCTGCGTCTGCTCGACCAACCCGAATTCGTCTCAACCGCCAACTGACGAGTCATCCAGGGCCAGCCTGGCCAGAGCACTTCTCCTGGGCGATCATGAGCCAGGCCGAGGCGCTCTGAGAACGGGACCGGGCTTGGGGGCGAGTTGTCGTCGGGGCGGTGTCGGGCGCATGACGGGCCGGTCGGCAATCTGAGGACGATGCCTGCAGCGCCACGGGCCACGAGGTGGCGCATGATCTGCAGGTGCTCCTGCCGGGACTGGCCTTGAAGATTCCGCGCGTCAACTCCTCGAAGGTGACGCGGTGCACGAGATCGCGTCACCGCCCGGCGGGACGTGGACCTCGAACGGCTGTCCAGCGAAACGCGCCCGGCAGAAGTCGGCTTCCATCACGGGCGCGCTGCCGAGCAAACCCAGGGTGTTCGCGTCCTCGCCGGCGGCTGCCTCGGCGCTCGCATCGACGCTGTGGATCAGTTGGGATCCGATGGCGGCCTGAGTTTAGGGGCCATCCGGCGCACCGTTTTTGTGGCCAGGACCAAGAACTGTGCCTCGGCGCTCTCTTCGCGCCGCGCCTGCCCGGCGAGGTACTCCTCTGCCTGGTCCCACCGGCTTGCCGCGGACGAGACTTTAGATGACGTCGAAATCCACGCTGTAGAAGAGCAGGTCCGCAGCGCCGTGGCCGCCTCGGTGCGCCCATCCGGGGGCACCTGCCCGGTAGTTGCAGCTCGCTGACGAACGCCAGTATCGTGCCCAGCGCAGCGAGGCGGGGGGCGATTGCCAGTGCCGGCGCGACGGCGATCTCGGCCGCGCCCGATCCATCCGTCAACGCGCCCGACAGTTGCGGGTTGCGCGGACCCCGTACCACGCGGGTGCCTCCGTTACCCTGGCCCGCACAGCATTCGAACCGTGGCGTTCCCGGTGGGCCTCGGGTTCCATCGGTGAACGTCAACGTCGAGCCGGCGTTACGCGGCGATCGACACGCAGGGCACTGCGAGCGCCTTCCGCCTGGTCGGGTGCGGCCACGGCGCCGATTGCCACATGAGGTAAGACTCTCTCATCACGCATGCGCCGCCCGCGCTTTGACCTGGAGGATTCATGACCACGACGACAGCCAGCCACGATGTCTGGTCCACGCCCTTGACTCCGTTGGCATTCCTCGGCCGCGCCGCAGAGGTCTTCGCCGATCGGGAGGCTGTCGTCTACGGCGAGCGACGCATGACGTACGCGCAACTATCTGAAGAGGTGACGCGTGTCGCTCATGCGTTGTGGTCCTGCGGGGTGGGCTCCGGTGACCGGGTCGCGTATCTGCTGCCGAACATCCCAGAGATGCTCGTCGCCCACTTCGCTGTGCCCCTGGCCGGGGGCGTCCTGGTGGCGATCAACACCCGGTTGGCGCCAGCCGAGGTCAAGTACATCCTTGCGCATTCCGGTGCCACCGTGCTGGTCGTCGATGCCGCACTGCACGGCAGCATCGCATCGGTCCTGGCGGATCTGCCCGAACTGCGGCAAGTCGTGACGGTCGTGGATCCTGCCGGCGGCATGGAACCGTCACCCGACGTCCCGGGTATCGACTACGTCGAGCTGTGCGCCCGCGGCAGCGACGACCCGCTGCCGTGGACGGTGGAGGACGAAAGGTCAACGATATCGATCAACTACACCTCGGGCACGACCGGCCGCCCGAAGGGCGTCATGTACCACCACCGCGGCGCCTACCTGAACTCCCTCGCCGAGATCATCCACTCCCGGCACGCATCGCGAACCCGCTACCTTTGGACGCTGCCCATGTTCCACTGCAACGGCTGGTGCACCGCGTGGGCGGTCACCGCCATCGGCGGAACCCATGTCTGCCTGCGGGCCGTCGACGCCGATCGGATCTGGGACCTGCTGGACGACGAAGGCATCACGCACCTGAACGGTTCCCCGACCGTGCTGGTGTCCATCGCCAGCTCGCCGCGGGTGCACTCCCTGGATCGTGAGGTCGTCGTCACCACGGCCGGAGCTCCACCCAGCCCGACGGTGATCGCGACGATGGAGGGTATTGGCGCCAAGGTCGTGCACGTCTACGGCCTCACCGAAACCTACGGGCCTTATACCGTCTGCGAACTCCAGGACGGCTGGGATGCCCTCGACGTCCGCGAGCGCAGCAAGCTGCTCGCCCGCCAGGGCGTCGGCATGGTCGTCACGGACGGCGTACGCGTGGTCGATGACCAGCTACGCGACGTCCCTCGTGACGGGGCGACGCTCGGGGAGGTCGTCATGCGCGGCAACAACGTCATGAAGGGATATTTCGCCGACCCCGAAGCCACCGCGGAGGCCTTCCGCGGCGGTTGGTTCCACTCCGGCGATCTCGGGGTCTGGCACCCCGACGGCTACCTGGAGCTGCGGGACCGCGCCAAGGACATCATCGTCTCGGGTGGAGAGAACATTTCGACGATCGAGGTCGAGGCGGCCATCGACTCCTATCCCGGCGTGCTCGAGGTTGCCGTGGTGAGCATTCCGGACGAGAAGTGGGGTGAGCGGCCGAAGGCCTTCGTGGTGGTCCGCGCGGGCGCGGCTCCAACGGCCGCTCAGATCATCGCGCACGTCCGAACGCAGATCGCCCACTACAAGGCACCCGACCAGGTCGAGCTGGTCGAGTCGCTGCCCAAGACGTCGACTGGCAAGATCCGCAAGGTCGAGCTGCGCGAGGCCGAGTGGGCCGGTCACAGCAGCCGAGTGCAGGGCTGAGCGCCCGGCCCCCTCTCACGATAGGTGTCAGATGGCTGGCGCCTCCCACGTCTGGTAGCTGTCCCCGTCCGGGACGCGCCGTCCAGCCCTTCGGCAGGCAGGACCTTGGTGACGGGGGTGCATTGGCGGGCGGCCGACACCTCCTTCACGTCGCCGGTCGGGCGCTCTGCTCCATTGCCCGTTGTTGGCTCACCGAGCGGGCAATCGACACCGTCGGCGTGCCGTAGAGCCAGACCCCCTTGCAGCCGGGCGCGGCAAGTCCGGCCGTATCGGCGGCAACGGTGAGGTCCGCGACGGCCAGGGCATGGCGCCCCGCAACCGTCGCCAGTGTGTGCCCGCGCGCCACCACCGTCTGGGGGATGCGTTGAGAACTCGGGACAAGCTGCGTCGACTCGCCGGTCGGATGAGCAGGACCAGGGCGAAGAAGGCGCCCGGTGATCAAGGGTGTCCGGTAGGTGTCAGAGATGGGCACCAGATCACCATGACCTCAGCGCCAGGAAGAACAGCGGGGGAGCAGACCGAAGGCGCAGACTCTGTGTCGGCGCGGAAGTGGCTCCGCCACCCCAACGGCGACCACAGGAGAAGCCGAAGCGAGCAGTGGCACGCTGGGGAGCAGGGGCAGGCTGACGGGCTGTGGGCCCGGCGCTTGTGCGCCGCTTCGAGGGGTCCTTGCGGCTCAGTGCGATTCGTCGGCTCGGGAGGATGCGTTGGCTGGCCGTGGGGTCACCAGCCCTTCAGTCGACTCGGACTCGCTCACCGAGCTTGGGCACCGCGACACACCAACCCGTCTCGGCCCGGACCTTGGCGGCCAGCGATCGGGAGGACTCTGGCTCGCCGTGGACGACGTAGACGGTCTCGGGGGCCGTGGGCAGCTCCTGCAGCCAGGTGAGCAGCTCGGTGGCATCGGCATGGACGGAGAATCCTTCGTCGACGACCACCTCAGCGCGTACCGGGATGTAGCGGCCGAACATCTTTAGCTCCGTGGCACCTTCAGCCAGTTGGCGCCCGCGCGTGCCGACCGCCTGATAGCCGGTCAGGACCACGGTATGGCGTGAGTCGGGCAGCAGATGCTGCAGGTGGTGCACCACCCGACCGCCGGTTGCCATGCCCGACGCGGAGATGATGATCGAAGGGGTTCGTGGCTCGTTCAGCTGCATCGACTCCTGGGCGCTGTGAGCCGTGTGCAGGTTCGGGAGGTCCACCAGGCGCACGGGGAGGTCAGGGCAGAGGTCCTGGCGCAGCAAGCGGCTGTGATAGACATCCAAAGCGGCCAGGGCCATAGGGCTGTCCACATACACCGGTATGGCCGGAATGGCTCCGGCCGCCGTGAGCTGGCTGAGAGCGTGCAGCACCAGCTCTGTGCGGTCTACTGCGAATGCGGGGATAAGGATCGAGCCGCCCCGCTGCACGGTCCGTCGGATTACCTCGGCCAGGATCTTGTGAGGGGGGTTGCCCTCGGCTGGATGAGCACGGTCGCCGTAGGTCGACTCGATGACGATCGTGCGTGCGGCGGGTGGCGCCTCCCGGGGCAGGAGTAGCGGGTGATGGGTCCGACCGAGGTCACCGGAGAACAGAACACTGCCGGCGCCAATAGCGACCAAGGCGCTGGCCGAGCCCAGGATGTGACCGGCCCGGCTGAAGGACAGATGTACCCCTGAGCGCAGGTCGCGGTCCTGGTGGTAGTTCATCGCCTTGAATGAGGCGATCGCCTTCTCGGCATCGGCGGCGTTATACAGCGGGCGCGGCGGGTCGTGCCGGGAGAACCCCCAGAGACGGGCGTTCTCAGCGTCCTCTTCCTGCAGGCGGGCGCTGTCGCGCAGGACGATGGCCGCCAAGGACGCGGTGCCTTGCGTGCACCACGTCGGCCCGGTGAACCCGTCTCGAAAAAGGGCGGGTAAGTGGCCGCAGTGGTCCAGATGCGCGTGGGTGAGGATGACGTCGGAGATCGATTTTGGGCTCACCGGCAGCGACTGCCAGTTCAGACGACGCCAGGCCCGTTCACCTTGGTACAGGCCGCAGTCCACCAGCGTTCTGCGCCGGTCGTGCTCGAGCAGGAACTTGCTGCCCGTGACCGTGCCTGAGGCACCCAGGAACGTCAGTGTGGCGACCATGGCGTCCTCCGTATTCTTGTCGTCGGTGATTCTGGTTCGGGCTCACGTGTTCGCCTGCCCGCGGAACGGGCCCAGTGGCCACCAGCGCGGGTGCCGGGCCGTGTGCCGGCTTGTCGCAGCTGATGACCAAGCTCCGGATGCGCCCGGCGGGCGCGGGAGGTGGCGTCCTTGCGGACTCGGTCTGGGAGGTCGGCCAAGCCGTCGAGCGCACCCCGTTGCCGATACTGGTCATCTGATCCCCTTAGGGGAAACCGTGGATGACGTGCAACGGCAGCGCTCTTCGAGTGGGCTTATCCTCGGCCCAGCCCAGGTCAGGTCCCTGGTCATCGGTCAGGGACCGGTGCCCTGACCCGCGTTCAGCGTGGCTCTGGCACGGCGGCTCTCTCCGGCTTGGCATACACCTTCGCGAGCACCACGGCACGCCCAGCTTCAAGGCGCGCGATCGGGACACGCGGCGGCGAACAAGAGACATAGTCCACGCCCATGGCCGCCAGGAGGCGGATCGACACCGGGTCGCCGGCGTGCTCACCGCAGATGCCCAGACCCAGGTCCGGACGGACACGACGCCCCTCTGCCACGGCTATCCGCACCAGCCGCCCAACGCCGACGTCGTCCAGGGTCGTGAACGGGTCCAGGTTGAGCAGCCCGGACTCCCGGTACTGGGCGAGGAACGCGCCCTCAGCGTCGTCGCGTGACATGCCCCAAGTGGTCTGAGTCAGGTCGTTGGTGCCAAATGAGAAGAAGTCGGCTCCCAGAGCGAGACGATCGGCGGTCAGCGCCGCTCTGGGCAGCTCGATCATTACGCCAACGGGGATGTTCAGCGTGGCCCCATCGGTCGCGCATGCCGCCTCGATCGCAGTGTGGATCCGAGCCGATGCGGCACCCAGTTCCGCGGCGTCGGCGACCAGGGGCACCATCAGCTCGGGGCGAGGATCCAGCCCCGCAGCCCGTAGCTCGAGGGTGGCTGTCGCCAGGGCGCGGACCTGCGCCTCGATGAGCTCGGGCACCACGGTGAGCAGCCGGACCCCCCGCAGACCGAGCATGGGGTTGGTCTCGTGCCACCGACGGACGCCGGCCAGCCGGCGCGTCGCCTGCGGATCCGGTGTTCCGCCCGGGGCGTTGTTCAGCGCCACCTCGACAGAGAGCTCGGTCAGGTTCGGCAGGAACTCGTGCAGGGGCGGGTCCAGCAGGCGCACGACCACGGGGAGCCCATCCATGGCTCTGAGGATGTCGAGGAAGTCCGCGTGCGCGAGCTGTCCGATCGATGCCAGGGCCGCTGCGCGGTCGGACTCATCGCCCAGGACCATCTTTTCGACCAGAACGGCCCGCTCACCCAACAGCATGTGCTCCGTGCGGCACAGGCCGATGCCTTCTGCGCCCAGTCTCCTGGCCCGCAAGGCGTCGGGGCTCGTCTCCGCATTGGCGCGGACTCCGATGAGCCGACGGTGGTCGGCGTGAGCCAGGAGCTCAAGCACCGCGGCCGCCAGTGGATCGGTGACCGACTCAGACTGCTCAGCACCGGACCCGCCACCGGCTTGCTTCTCGAGGATCGCTGCGACCTGGCTCTGCCGCACCGTGAGGGCGCCACGGAAGATTCTGCCTGTCGTCCCGTCCACCGAGATGGTGTCGCCTTCGTGGATGGATCCGCCAGGGCACAGAGCACTGCGGGCCTCAATGTCAATGACCAGATCCTCGACGCCCGACACGCAGGTTCGGCCGATTCCCCGGGCGACCACTGCAGCGTGCGAGGTGCGCCCGCCGCGCGCGGTGACGATGGCCACGGACGCCAGCATGCCGCCGACGTCGTCAGCACTGGTCTCGGTGCGCATCAGTACCACGTCGCGGCCATCCGCGGCCCAGCTCATCGCGGTCCTTGCGTCGAACACCACCTCACCCACGGCGGCTCCGGGGCTGGCGGCAAGGCCCGACGCAAGCAGGGGCTGATCGGTGGCGGAGGTGAACCCGGGATGCAGGAGGCTCTCGAGCTGGTATCCGTCCACCCGGCGCAGGGCTTCATCAAGGTCGATGAGCCCCTCGCTCACCATCGCGCTGGCAACCCGGAACGCCGCGCCCGGGCTGCGCTTGCCGACCCGGGTCTGCAGGATCCACAGCTTGCCGTCCTCGACGGTGAACTCGACATCGCACAGGTCGCGATAGTGCTGTTCCAGCGTGCGCAGGTGAGCCATCAGCTGCTTGTAGACCACAGGCGCTCGATCGGAGAGGTCCTGAAGCGGTAGGGGCGTACGGCTGCCGTTGACCACATCCTCACCCTGGGCATTGGGAAGGTAGTCCCCGTAGATGCCCTGCTCGCCCGTAGCCGGGTCGCGCGTGAAGCAGACACCGCTCCCGGAGTCGGGGCCTGTGTTGCCATAGACCATCTCAACGATGTTGACCGCTGTGCCGGCGTCGTCGCCGATGCCCTCATGCGTGCGGTAGATCTGCGCGCGAGGAGCATTCCACGAGGTGAAGACGGCGTCGATGGTGCGATGCAGCTGCTCATGGGCGTCCTGCGGCAGGTCCTCACCAGCTTGGCTCACCAGGGTGCGCCGGAATTCGAGCGTGAGCTTACGCAGCGAATCAGCATCCAGCTCGCTGTCGCTGTGGGCGCCGGCGTCGCGACGCGCAGCCGACAGGGCCGCCTCAAAGAAATCACCGTCGACTCCCAGAACGGTTCGCCCATACATCTGCACGAGCCGTCGGTAGCAGTCCCAGGCGAATCGCTCACCACCACGTGCGGCCAGCCCGGGGATGACCTCATCGGTGATGCCCACATTCAGGACGGTCTCCATCATCCCCGGCATCGAGCGTCGAGCACCTGAACGAACCGACACCAGAAGGGGATCGGCGGGATCGCCGAACGCTCGGCCGGTCATCTTCTCCAGCTGATGCAGATGGAGGCCGACCAGATGGTCCAGGTCCGCAGGTTCCCGACCGAGTGCCAGGTAGTGACGACACGCGGCCGTCGTGATCGTGAACCCATGCGGGACCGGCAGCCCCAGTCGGGTCATCTCGGCCAGGTTGGCACCCTTGCCTCCCATCAGCTCGGACATGGACATGTCCCCATCGGCGAAAGCGACGACGAACGGCGCCACGGTGGGGTCGGCTTTGACGGCGGTTGACATGGTTTCCTCCCAGAGGATCGTGATGTTGGGCTAGGGGTGTGTTGAGGCGCGGCTGGCCAGAAGGGCGGTTACCTCCACGGACTGCCTGGAGGGGCCCCGGGGCCGACATCGTCGTGTCCGGTGGTCAGGGGTTGGAGCACCGAGCGTCGGCCGGGCCTTGGCGCACCAATGTCCGCGCCGACCAGGCACGTGGCCCCGGGCGGACGGATCGTGGGCAGGTCGCATCGCGGGTGGGCGTCCGGCAGCTCCGGGGTCTGGGGCGGCGCAGGGCCAGGTTCGGCGGGCAGATTAGACAAGACCCTGTTGTCGATCCCAGAGCAAACGGTCGCCGGTGCGACCATTCGACCCTCGTCGGCTACAGATATCTGGCGCAGGACACCCGAAAGGACGTTCGTCGGCTCGCGAGCGGGGGTGGCCTGTTGGCTCATATCCCCATGCTCGGAGGTGATGGCGGGATCCAACAGAGACCATGGTCCCGATGCCGGTTGGGCTTGGTCGTCGGCGGGTTCCTCGCAGTCATGACCGCAGGGTTCACCGTCCAGAGGCGATTGAGGCTTGAGGTAAGACAGGGACCAATGGCCCTAGGAGCCGTGAGCCCTCTTGGAGATGGTGTTGAGCAGGACCATGCTCCGATGGGGCTGGTACGAATGTGGGGCGGTGTTGCAGATGTGGGTGACTCCCCGACCGACGGCAACCGTCGTGGTGGGCTGTGACAGTTCCTGGGAGAGCCAGAGCGCGGTTGTCGCAGCGACGCTCGAGGCGTCCCTGCGTGGCGCCGATCTGGTGCTGCTGGCCGTTGTCGAGCATCGAGCGTACTGGCGGGACAGCCTGGCCGAGCTGAACCTTGCTGAGGCGGAATCGACGCAGGCTGCGCAGGCGGCCGCTGATCGCGCCATGGCCAAGGTCGTCCAGACAGATCCCGCGGTCGCCGTAAGGACCCTGATTGTCACAGAGCTCGATTCGCCGGAGCTGGTCGACACGGCTCGCGAAGCAGGGTTGCTGGTGTTGGGGCGCCGGGGCGACGGGGGCCAGGTGGCCTTCTCCCTTGGGTCAACGAGTGCGGACCTCTCCAAACGTTTCCACTGTCCAATCCTGGTGGTCCACGATCAGTACCGGTCGGGCGAGAGCAAACGCTTCGGGCCTGACCGGGCCGTCGTCGCGGGGATGGAGATCAACGCAGGGGCCGGTGCGGTGCTGTTGGTCGCTGTGAGCGAAGCGGCCATCAGAGGCCTGCCGTTGGTCGTCGTCCATGCCCTGTCCAGCGGCATGGACGTCGACCGCACAGTGATCGACGAGGACTGGCGCAGGGGTCATGAAGCCCTGCGCAGCGCCGATCTTCCCGCCGACGTTCCCAGCCGGTTGGTGGTCACCCAGGATGACCCGGCTCAAGCCCTGTTGCAGAGAGCTGGACCGGCGGATGTCCTCGTGGTCGGCACCCGCGGTCAGGGTCGGTTGGAGGGGCTGATCGCTGGTTCGGTCAGCAGAGAGATTCTGGACAGGATGACCTGCGACGTGATTGTCGTGCCGCCCGGTCTGACGGCCGTGGTGCCGGTCCCGCCAGAGCCGGTTGATAGTCGCCGGCCGACCTTGAGTGTGTGAGGACCTACATGAGGCGCAATACGGCGGATTGAGCTAATCCCTGGGCGTCGACCGTTGGACTGCCTAGTCGTCTGAACGTTCGCAGGCTGAACCACTCGGGCCAAAGCTCTGGACCGCAGGCCTCAGTGCCTGCCACGATCAAGGTCCCTGTCGCAGACCAGATGCCAACGGCTGAGGTCGCAGTCGGCCGGCACCTGACGTTCGGGACCTTTGGCCTTCCAAGGCTCGGCACGTCGCGCCAGACTTGACGGCATGAGCGATCGGGCGATGAGCGCAGGTGTCGAGCTGTTGGCCACGCAGTCATGGACCTTGCTCCGTGAGACGGTCGTGGGTCGCTTGGCGGTCATCGTTGACGATCGGCCTGACATCTTCCCCGTCAATCACCTGGTTGACCATGGCAGCGTGGTGTTCCGCACGGCCGCCGGCACCAAGCTGGCGGGGGCCGTGGGGCACTGGGTTGCCTTTGAGGTGGACGGGTACGACGTTGAAACGGCCAGCGCCTGGAGCGTGGTGGTCAAAGGTCGGGCGCAGGAGGTGAACCGCTTGTATGACGTTCTGGACGTGGTCGGGCTGCCACTGTTTCCGTGGCATTCGGCGCCGAAACCGCACTTCATCAGGATCGAGCCCGACAGCATCACCGGCCGCCGCTTCGAGGTGAGCGGCGGTACAGGATCGGCGGCGCTGCGTGATCCCTTCCATCGTGCCGCCGACGAATAGTCGTCCTGCCGAGCCGGTGGGAGGCGCCACACCCTGTTCTTGGTCGTGTTCGACGTTCTTGGTCGTGTTCGACCTGATGGTCGGGCGATCGCGCGCTGGCTCGGCGAGCAGGGGCGCCAGGATACTCAGGCCGCTCTGCCGGCGGTTCTGACCCTGCATGGACTGCCTACCGCTCGCCGCGCCTCAGCGCGTGTAACGCGAGGGCTGCGATGAGCGTGCCGAGACAAAACATCACCGGCTGCAGCCACAGCCGATCCTGCAGCAGCGCCCACTGAACTCCGATCCACGCCATCAGACCGATACCGAACAAACCTGACAGCGGGAGCGTTCGGGGTATGCGGGAGATGAGACCAATGGCCATTACGGAGGGGGCCACGCCTACCAGGACCAGGAGCAGGACCCCGGGCCAGGTAAAGGTGTCGAACGGTGTGCCCGCGATGAGCTCTGGTGTCACCCCGAATGGGTTGAGCGGATGGCGAATCATCTCAAGCCCACCGGCGATCCCCCCGACCCCGACGAAGAGCTGCAGGATCACCAATGCGATTCGCGGCGTCCGCAAGCTCCCCTCTCGGGTCTGCACTTCTGCTTCTGGTGTGTTCCCGGACCATATCGACGTCGACATGGCGATCACCTCCAGCTCAATGCTCGGATGGGCAATCCCGACCCAACCAGAGTCGAAGGTCCTCGTGGCTTGAGGACGACGAATGCCCGCAGCCTTCGCGCTCAACCAGAGACTGCCCAGCCATCCCCACCCACCCGGTGCTGGTGGTCTGGGCGGCCGGAAGCGTCGCGACCTCCCCCAGGTCGGCGCGACTGCCCCCATGGCCTGTGATCTTGCCTGGCGTGCTCGAGGCGCCCACCGGCGTCCGGCTGAGGGCCCTTGTTGCCGACACAGTCACCGTCACACAGTCACCGTCACACCCTGAGCGAAAGAACCGACAGCGTGCTGGCACCCAGAACTTGTGTTTTCGGGGGACCGCCGAGGTAGCACGAGGCCTGCCATGCAGGTGGCCTGCACCAGGGCGAACCGGGGTGGCAAACTCAAGGTCAGGTCGACACGTCGCTGAGAACCCGCGCCTCGGGGCGGTCCCGCAGCTAGCGGCGCCTCACAGCAAACTCACTGGTCCCTTCCATGAATCTTCAAAGTTCCTTAGCGATCATCGGCAAATGGCAACCTCACCAGACGTGTGCCGCCGCGTTCTCACTTCGGGACAGGCCGCGCGGAGGCAGGCAAGGTCTCTGTGTTTGTAGAAGAGCGCCTCGGAGCCGACCGCGCTGCGCGCGGACGCTGTGGCTCGCCATCTGCTCTTGATTTTCGACGTAGCGGCCGGTGGCGCAGCCAGGGCGTAGATGGTCAACGTGGCACCTGGTTCTCCGGAGCAGCCGGCAGGAACGAGGGACTACCGTGTGGTCTGGAAAGGTGAGCAGACGCGGGTTCATCGCCGGGGCGGCAGGGCTTGTCGGAGCGGCTGGACTGACGGGTGCCATCGCGATCGGAGTCGGGTCGTCGTCTGCGCCGGCGCCTGCGCGCCGCATCGTGGGCGGCCCTCACAGCGCCGCGGTGACCAAGGAGGCGTCGTCGTCTGGACCGGCTGTTCACCGCCGCGTCGTTGTTGACGGCTATACACCTGCTGTGACCAAGGAGATCGCTCTGGAGATGGTCTCCACGGCTGAGAACTCAACCAAGAACTGGACGGCCGCATACCCCTACATCCAGGACATCGGCGACGGTCGTGGCTACACCGCCGGCATCGTGGGGTGGTGCTCGGGCACCGGCGACATGCTGGCGCTGGTGCAGTACTACGCGTCGACCACCCCCGGTAACCTCCTGCGGAAGTACATCCCAAAGTTGCAGCAGATCATGGCTGCGCCCTACGCCAGTCGGCCAGATCTGTCGCACGCGCTGCTGGGCCCAGCTTTCACCACGGCGTGGGCCACCGCTGCCAAGACGGCCCAGTTTCAGGCTGCCCAGCGCGACGAACGCGACCGGGTGTACTGGGATCCGGCGTTGGCTGCGGCCAAGAGGGACGGCCTCAACCGGCTCGGCGTGTACCTCTACTACGACATCTCCGTCAACCACGGCCCGGGCACCGATCCCGGCTCATTCGCAAGGATCGTCGCCGATGTGAAGGCAAGGGGACATCAGAGCCCGGTGCAGGGCGGCCACGAGGTCGACTACCTGAGAGCGATCGTCGCCGCGCGGGACGCGGTGCTGCAGGGTCGGGGCAACTACAGCCCCGACGGTCGCAGCAGCATCGGGCAGAAGTTCCTCACCGAGAAGAACCTGAACCTGACACTGCCGCTGAGATGGACCGTCTACGGCGATGCCTACTCGATCACGGGCCTGCCGGCGGCGTAGGAGTCGGCGGCCCGGACGGCAGCCGTTGTCCGCCCCAGATGACGTCTCTTGCGTTCACACAGTTGGCACCACCCCAGATCGGCAGATCGGCCCTCTGACGTCCTGACCGCATCCACAGCGCTTTGGCCCGTCATGAAGCTTTGCACGTGGCTGATGGGGCAACCACCGCGGCGCGCCCGCGCCTGAGTTCGGCGGTACGTGCTACTTCGCCGAAAGCGGTTTATCTGCAGCACGCACGATGGCGTTCTTGATGAGCACTTGTCCGGTTCAGTAGACTGCACGCTGCTAAGGACGTGCGGTCCCGGACAGGTGCCGCGACGAGTGTGTGGGAAGGGCCGCGATGATGACTGGCTCCTCGACGGCGGGGCCGTCCGCCCGCGTCACGATGGGCGATATCGCGCGGCGACTGGGCATCTCCAAGGCGGCCGTCTCCTATGCGCTCAACGGACAGCCTGGGGTCAGTGCGACGACGCGCCAGCGGGTGCTCGATCTGGCCCAGGAGCTCGGCTGGTACCCCAGCAGCAGTGCCCGCGCCCTGTCCGGCTCGGAGACCGGCGTGGTCGGGCTCGTGCTCTCCCGGCCTGCCGACCTGCTGACCATCGAGACGTTCTTCATGCACTTCCTCGCGGGGGTCGAGCAGGTCCTGGCCGAGCGTGGTTCGAGCCTGCTGCTGCGGGTCATCGGCGAGCACCCGGATGCGGAGACCAAGACCTACGAGCGCTGGTGGGGGGAGCGCCGCGTTGACGGTGTCATCCTCGTCGACGAGCGCCACCATGACGTGAGGCTGCCGGCCATCGAACGGCTCGGCCTGCCCGCCGTGCTTTGCGGAGGTCCGATCAAGGGCAGCACGCTGCCCTGCCTGTGGAGCGACCACGGCGTTGACGCCAGCCTGGTCGTGGAGCACCTCGTCGGCCTTGGGCACCAGCGGATCGTGCACGTCAGCGGCCCGGCGCGCTTCGTGCACGAGCGGGCGCGGCGCCGCGGTGTGCGGCGCGCGGGACGCGCGCTCGGCGCGGCGGTCGAGACTCTCGAGGTCGAGTACACCGGGCATGAGGCCGCCGAGGTGACCAAGAGGCTGCTCGACCGGCCGGACCCGCCCACGGCGATTGTGTACGCCAGCGACGTCATGGCACTGGAGGGGCTGGGCGTGGCGGCCGCGAGGCGGGTGCCCGTGCCGGCGCGGCTGTCGGTGGTGAGCTGGGACGACTCCTACCTGACCACGCTGGTCCACCCGGCCGTGACCGCGCTCTGGCGAGACACGCCGGCGTACGGGGCGCTGGCCGCCTCGGTGCTGCTCGACCTGGTCGACGGTCGCAACCGGGGCCCGATCCAGGTGCCCGCTTCGACCCTGCGCGCGCGAGAGACGACGGCACCGCCCGCTTAGCTGGCGGGCGGTGCGTCTCGGCGGAGCGGGGACAATGTTACCGAGCAGATTTTACGTTACCGAGCAGATTTTACATAACAGTTCGATAACGGGTGCTGACACCTGAACCGGGTAAGTGTTTCAATCATGGCAGCGCCGCGGTAGATGCGGACATCGCCCACCACGAATCCAGGGAACTCCGATATGAAGGCTCGTCTGATCAGCACAGTCGTCACGGTCATCGCGGTCTCGGCCACCGCAGCGTGCGGGGGTGGAGGGACCAGCACCTCCTCAAGCAGCTCGGGGTCGAGCAAGACCCTGACCTACTGGGCCAGCAACCAGGGCACCAGCCTGGAGAACGACAAGGTGGTGTTGGCCCCCGAGCTGGCGAAGTTCCAGCAGCAGACGGGCGTCAAGGTGAACCTGCAGGTCATCGGGTGGCCGGACCTGCTCAACAAGATCCTCGGTGCGACCACAAGCGGCCAGGGACCGGACGTGCTCAACATCGGCAACACCTGGGCCGCCTCCTTGCAGGCCACCGGGGCGTTCATGCCCTTCGACTCCACGGCCCTGACGGCCATCGGGGGTCAGGACAAGTTCGTCCCGACCGCGTTCGCCACCGGCGGGGCCCTCGGCAAGGCACCGACCTCGGTGCCGCTCTACGGGCTGGTCTACGGCCTGTACTACAACAAGAAGATGTTCGCCGACGCCGGACTGAAGCCGCCGACGACGTGGCAGGAGCTGCAGGCCGCTGCCACCAAGCTCACCGATCCGACCAAGAAGCAGTACGGCATGGTGCTCGAGGGTGGCAGCTACACCGAGAGCGTGCACTTCGCGTTCATCTTCGGCCGACAGAACGGTGGTCAGCCGTTCGACTCCAGCGGCAAGGCGACCTTCACCTCCGATGGCATGGTCAACGGCGTCAAGCAATACGTCGACCTCGTCGGTAAGGACAAGGTCGTGAACCCCTCAGACGTCCAGTACAAGAACGGCCCCGAGGCGCCCGGTGACTTCGCCAAGGGCAAGGCCGCGATGCTGATGAGCCAGAACAACGCAGACAACACCCTGCAGGCCGATGGTATGAAGTCCACCGAGTACGGCGTGGTGCCGATCCCGGCGCCAAGTCCGCTGCCCGCCGCTGGCAAGGATGTCGCCAGCTTCGTGGCCGGGATCAACCTCTCGATCTTCAAGAACACCAAGAACCAGGACGCAGCGTTGAAGTTCGTCAACTTCATGACGAGCCCGGCGGAGCAGGCAATCCTCGACAAGCCGTTCACGGCGCTGCCGGTGATCAAGGGCGGCACGGTCAACTTTACCGACAACTTGGCCGAGGCCAATGCGTTCGCACAGGTCCTGGCCACCAAGGCCGAGCCACTCCCGCTCATCCCCGCAGAGTCCGCCTTCGAGACCAACGTCGGCAACGCGGTCAACGGCCTGCTCGCCCAGGCAGCCACCGGCAAGGATGTCAGCACCAGCGACATCAAGGCCGCGCTGCAGCAGGCCCAGGACCAGATGGCGGCCGCTGGCTGATAACGACCTGGACACCGCTCCCGGTCGGCTGTCGCTTCGCTCGGCCGGGGGCACCATTTCGCCAAGGAGAGTCCGGTGCCCGTGACGACCACCAAGCCGACCAGTGAGGCTGTTGCCGCGGGGGTGCCGCCACGGCGCCGTCGGCGCTGGAAGGGAGCGACGCCCTACCTGCTCATCCTGCCCGCGGTCCTGCTCGAGCTGCTGATTCACATCGTCCCGATGATCGTCGGGATCTGGATGAGCTTTATCCAGCTCACCCAGTTCTTCATTGCCAACTGGTCGCAGGCTCCGTCCGCCGGACTGGGCAACTACAAGATCGCCGTGGACTTCTCCAGCCCGATCGGGCGGGCCCTGCTGCACTCCTTCACGGTCAGCTGCCTGTACACGCTGATCGTTGTCGGGCTCGCTTGGCTGTTCGGGATGTCCGCTGCGGCCGTCCTGCAGCATGGCTTTCGTGGGCGCGGCGGCCTGCGTACCCTGTTCCTGGTTCCGTACGCGCTGCCGATCTACGCCGGCGTCATCACCTGGAGCTTCATGTTCCAGCGGGACAACGGCCTGGTGAACCACGTGCTGGTCAGCAACCTGCACCTTCTGAACGACCCGCCGTTCTGGCTGATCGGCAACAATGCGTTCGTCTCGATGGCAGTGGTGGCCCTGTGGCGATCATGGCCTTTTGCCTTCCTGATGATCATGGCCGGGATGCAGTCCATCCCCGACGAGGTCTACCAGGCCGCGGCGGTGGACGGCGCGGGTATCTGGCAGCAGCTGCGATACATCACCTTGGGCATGCTGCGGCCGGTCAATGTCGTGCTCGTCCTGATGCTGTTCCTGTGGACCTTCAACGACTTCAACACGCCCTTCGTGCTCTTCGGGCCGACGCCACCACAGTCCGCGGACCTGATCTCGATCCACATCTACGACAACTCGTTCGTCAACTGGAACTTCGGCCTCGGCTCGGCAATGTCCGTGTTGCTGCTGTTGTTCCTGCTGGTGGTCACCGGCGCCTACTTGCTCGTCACCAACCGTAGGAGCCGTCGTGCATGAGCCTCGCTCGTTCCGCCTGTTCCGGGTCGTCGTCGTGGTTGGCCTGGGCCTGTTCACGATCGTCCCGCTCTACGTCATGGTCACCTCGGCGCTGAAGCCGCTAGGCGACGTCCAGGGCGACTTCCGCTGGTGGCCGTCGCACCCGACCTTTCGCCCGTTCATTGACATGTGGAGCACCGTCCCGCTCGCGCGGTACTTCGTCAACAGCCTGGTGGTGTCCGTGACGGCGACGGCGTTCAGCGTGCTGATCGCCATCTTCGCCGCGTACGCGGTCTCTCGCTATCGCTTCATGGGTCGCCGGCCCTTCACCGGCGCGGTGCTCGCGACCCAGATGTTCCCGGGCATCCTCTTCCTGCTGCCGCTGTTCCTCATCTTCGTCAACATCGACAAGCAGCTCGGCTTCACATTCGTTTACCAGACCCGGGTGGGCCTGATCGTCACCTATCTGACGTTCTCGCTGCCGTTCTCGATCTGGATGCTCGCCAGCTACCTCGACGGCATCCCGCGCGAGCTGGACGAGGCCGCCCGGGTGGATGGCTGCCGGACGTTGGGCACACTGTTCCGGGTGGTGCTACCCGCCGCACGCCCCGGGGTGATTGCCGTCGCGGTATACGCCTTCATGACCTCGTGGGGTGAGATCCTGTTCGCCTCCCAGATGACCAACGACGCCACCAAGACGCTCTCCATCGGACTGCAGAACTACTCCACCCAGATCAACGTGTACTGGAACCAGGTCATGGCCGCATCCCTTGTGGTCAGCCTCCCGGTCGTCATCGCCTTCCTGTTCCTGCAGAAGTATCTGGTGGCCGGCCTGACCTCCGGCTCCGTGAAGTAGCCGGAGGACCTGCCGATGCACCGCAACTTCGCCAAGGTCCACCACGGCGGAGCGCCGGTCAGCTGGCTGGGCGCCAACTTCTGGTCGCGCGCCGGCGGTCCGCGGATGTGGAGCAGTTACGACGCCTCCGTCGTGCGCGACGAGCTCACTGTGCTGGGCGAGCACGGGCTGACGATGACCAGGTCGTTCTTCTACTGGCCCGATGTCATGCCGGCGCCACACCACCTCGACGAGGACCACCTCGCCCGTTTTGGCGACTTTCTGGACCTGCACGCCGAGCTTGGCATGACGACAATCCCGACGTTCCTGGTCGGGCACATGTCCGGCGAGAACTGGGACCCGACCTGGCGCCAGGGACGCGACCTGTACTGCGACACCTGGATGGTCGCGCAGCAGGCCTGGTACGTCCGCACCGTCGTACAGCGCTGGGCCGAGCACCCGGCGGTGGCGGGCTGGCTGATCTCCAACGAGATGCCGATCTACGGCCTGCAGGCCCCGAGCGACGTGGTGACCTCGTGGGCCGAGCTCATGGTTCAGGCGGTCAGGGCCGGCGGTGGGACCCAACCGGTCTCGCTCGGGGACGGTGCATGGGGCATCGAGGTGACCGGCCATGACAACGGCTTCTCCGTGCGTGAGCTCGGTGCGCTGGTCGACTTCGTAGGCCCGCACGTCTACAAGATGGAGACCGACGTCGTGCGCCAGCACCTTAAGTCGGCGTTCATCTGCGAGCTGGCCGCGGTGGGCGGGCGGCCGGTGGTTCTGGAGGAGTTCGGGGTGTCCAGCGACTTCGCCTCTGCGGAGAACTCCGCCCATTACTACCGCCAGCAGCTGCACCTGTCCCTGCTGGGCGGCGCGACCGGCTGGATCGCCTGGAACAACACCGACTACGACTCGCTGGTCGACCAGGATCCCTACCGCCACCACCCGTTCGAGATGCACTTTGGGATCACGACCGCGGACGGCACTCCCAAGCCCCCTCTGTTGGAGTTGCGAGAGTTCCGGCGGGTCCTGGACGCGGTCGACGTCACCGGCTGCGAGCGGCTCCCAGCCCAGGTCGCGCTGGTGGTCTCCTCCTACCTGGAGACCGGATACCCGATGGCCGACGAGCAGGATCGCACCCTGGTGTTCGGTGCCCTGGAGCAGGCGCACATCGCGGCACGGGAGGCCGACCTGCCGCTGGGTTTCGTGCGGGAGAGCGACGGCATCCTGACGGGATACAAGCTGTACCTCGTCCCGTCTACGAAACAGCTGACCGCACCCTCGTGGCTTCGGCTTGGCGAGCTGGCCGAGCAGGGGGCGACGGTCTATGTGTCGTACTGCGCCGGCGAGAGCGACTTCCAACGCGGTCCGTGGTGGACCGCGACCGAGGAGCTGTTCGGGGTGCGGCACCAGCTTGTGTACGGCCTGGTCGACCCGATCGAGGACGACGTGGCGCAGCTGCGGTTCGAACGCGACCTGGGGTCGATCACGGCGGGTGAGACGTTGACCTTCCGCGTGGGGGGCGGGCCGAACGCCCGCGCCTACCTACCGGTGGAGGTCACCGACGGGCAGGTGGTGGCCCGGGACGGGCACGGTCGCCCGGCTATCGTGCTTCGCTCGCGAGGCACCGGGGCGATGGTGCTGAGCACCTATCCACTCGAGCACCTCGCCGCCTCGTGCGGGCGGGTCAACCCCGAGCAGACCTGGCGCCTGTACGCCGCGCTGGCCGAGCTGGCCGGGGTGGCGCCGGCGGTGACCGTCGCCAGTCCGGAGGTGCTCGTCGACGGGCTGGTCCACCAGGACGGCCGACGGTTCGTCTGGCTGGTCAGCGAGAGTGATGCCCCCCTGGAGGTGCGCCCCCGGTTGCCGGCCGGCAGCCGGCTGACCCCGCTCGGTGGCGGCGCGGCGGTCGAGGAGGTCGAACTTGAGCCGTACGGGGTGAAGGTTCTGCAGCTCACGACCGGGGGGAGCTGAGCCTGGTCGCCCGCGGGACCTTGATGACGACCGGTGGTGTGGTGACGACGAAGGACGGAAGATCATGGGAGAGCAAGCGATCGAGTTGACACGCGGACCCGAGCAGATGGGCGGGGTCGAACTGCCGCACGGCTTCGAGCTGGGGGTGGCAACGGCGGCCTACCAGATCGAGGGTGCCGTGCACGAGGGCGGTCGTGGGCCGTCGATCTGGGACACCTTCAGCCACACCCCGGGCCGGGTGGCCGGTGGCGACACCGGCGACGTGGCTTGCGACCACTACCACCGCTACGCCCAGGACGTGCGTCTCCTGGGCGACCTTGGAGTGGACAGCTACCGGCTCTCGGTGGCCTGGCCGCGAATCCAGCCGGACGGTCGCGGGGCGGCGAACCGCGCGGGGCTCGCGTTCTACGACCGGCTGGTCGATGCCCTGCTGGAGCAGGGCATCGCGCCGGCGGTCACTCTCTACCACTGGGACCTTCCGCAGGCCCTGGAGGACGGCGGGGGATGGCGCAGCCGTGACACCGCGCAGCGGTTCGCGGAGTACGTGGCACTGGTGCACGAGCACCTCGGAGACCGGGTGCGACGCTGGATCACCCTCAACGAGCCCTTCTGCTCGTCCTTCCTGGGGTACGCCACCGGCCGGCACGCTCCCGGTGCGCAGGAGGGGGAGGGTGCGCTTGCGGCGGCCCACCACCTGCTGCTCGGTCACGGTCTGGCCATGGCGGCCCTGCGCGCGCACGCGCGGGAGGGCCAACAGGCGGGCATCACCCTCAACCTGCAGCCGGTCCGCGCGGCCACGTCCTTGCCGCAGGACGTCGCGGCCAGTGAGCGCGCGCTGTTGCGGGCCAACCTGCTTTTTACCGACCCGGTGCTTGCGGGGCGATACCCCGGCCTCGCTGCCGAGACGTACGCGGCGCTCACCGACTTCGGCTACCTGCGCGAGGGCGACCTGGCCACGATCGCGGCTCCGCTGGACTTCCTGGGGGTCAACTACTACTTCCCGTCCCGCGTCCGGGCAGCGCCATACGTGCAGGACGACCCGGCCCGGCGTACGGCCGACGATCTGGGTACCGAGGACGTGATCAGCCCCGACCAGGAGCGCACGGCAATGGGTTGGCCGGTCGAGCCGGCTGGTCTGACCCGGCTGCTGGAGTGGCTGCGCGACACCTACCCGACGCTGCCGCCGGTCTATATCACCGAGAACGGTCGGGCTTGCGAGGACGTGGTCGGGCCAGACGGTCAGGTCGACGACCCGGACCGGGTGCGCTACCTGGCCGGCCACCTTCGGGCCGTCGCTGACGCGATCGACGCCGGGGTCGACGTTCGCGGCTACTACTGCTGGTCGCTGATGGACAACTTCGAGTGGGCGGAGGGCTACGCCAGGCGGTTCGGTCTGGTCCACGTCGACTACGCGACCCAGCAGCGCACCCCGAAGTCCAGCTTCGGCTGGTTCCGCGCGCTCATCGCCGACCAGCACAGCCGCGACGGCAGATGACCCTCCGGCCGGCGACCCTCAGGGTCAGACCTCGCGGAGCCGCAGCGAGCGTGCCATCACCTGCTGGTCGCTGATGACCGGCTCGGCTGGCTGTGCGTCAGCACGACTGTGGTGCGCTGGCCGGCGCCGCACCGGAGGACCAGGACGGACTCGGCGCCGAAGGCCCGGGTGCGCCCCACCATGTCGCGCAAGAAACATCTGGGTCCTCCGGGTCGAGTCGCCCTACCGGTGCATCGTCCATATGCCGTCCTCCCGAGTCGAAGCAGGCGAGGGCGGGGGCCTCTGTGAGCTGGGAACCATCTTGAAGACCGCCGAGATTCACCCTCGGATGGGCAGCTATCCGAGTTCGTGGGCCACCGGCAGCGGGCGGTCCCGGGACGCGAGAATCTTGCTCTCGCTGAGGGTTCGGTGCACGTCACCAACCCGGCAGAGAGAGTCTGTTACCGACCATCGTCGCGCTGGCGAACCGCCATCGGAGTCGGCTGTCGACGGCCGGACCTGCCAGATGCGGGGATCGGCGAGACAGTGGCTGAAGCCAACTAGTTCAACTGATTCGAGGAGGACCCAGATGGGCATGCGCTTTGCTGTCGTCGGGACCGGCTACTGGGCCCGCCAGACCCATGCGAGCGCACTGGCCGCGCACCCCGATGCCAACCTGGTCGGAGTGTGGGGACGCTCTTTCGCCCGCGCCGCTGAGCTGGCCGAAGCTTTCGGAGCCCGGCCCTATGAACGGCTCGACGAGATGTTTGCCGATGTCGATGCCGTGGCGTTTGCGGTGCCACCGGACGTTCAGGCCGACCTCGCTGTCCGGGCCGCGATGGGTGGTTGCCATCTGCTACTGGACAAGCCGGTGGCCTTCACCACCGAGGCAGCAGATCGGATCGTCGAGGCTGTGGACCGTGCCGGTGTTCGTTCGCTGGTCTTCTTCACCAGTAGGTTCACCGTCAGTCAGGCCGACTGGTTGACCGACGTCCGGGCGCAGCCCGGCTGGAACTCCGGCTATGTGCGCATGTACGCCTCGATCTTTGAGCCCGGCAATCCCTACGGTCAGTCGCCGTGGCGCCGAACACGCGGGGCCTTGTGGGACATAGGCCCGCACGCCCTGTCCATCCTGGTTCCGGCGCTCGGACCAGTGACCCACGTGATCGCCGATCATGGTCTGGGTGACACGGTGACCATTGTCTTACACCACCAATCTGGGGCCGCAAGCACCATGTCGCTCAGCCTGACCGCCCCGCCCGGCAGCCTAGGAAACACCTTTCAGCTGTTCGGCGAGCATCGCCAGACTTCCATGCCCGAAGCAACGACCACTGCGGTGCAAGCCATGGGCGCGTGCATCTCAGCGTTGCTCACGCAGCAGTCTGGTCGGTGGCAACATCCTTGTGACGTGCATTTCGGACGCGACGTGGTGAGCATCCTGCAGGCGGCCGACGGGTTCCTGCAACGACCAGTCGAAGATCGCGTTCAACCCGTCACGTAGCGTCCGACCTGCTCGGGTCCTCCCCTGCCAGGCGGGGCGAGGCTTCGCAGCGCTGCCTCGGTTCTCGAGCGCGCCAGTACTGTGAGTGCTTGTGCCGGAGTTGAGCCATCGTCGTCGCCTGCTTGTCCTGGCGATCTGTTGCATGAGTCTGCTGATCGTCGGTATGGACAACACGATCGTCAACGTCGCGCTACCGTCGATCCGTACAGACCTGCAGGTGTCGCTGTCGGGTCTGCAGTGGACGATCGACGCCTACATCCTGGTGCTCGCGAGCCTGCTGATGCTGGCCGGGTCGACGGCCGACCGGTTCGGGCGTCAGCGGACGTTCCAGACCGGACTGGTGCTCTTCACGCTCGGCTCGTTGCTGTGCAGCCTGGCACCGGGGCTTGGCTGGCTGATCGCGTTCCGGATGGTCCAGGCCATCGGCGGCTCGATGCTCAACCCCGTCGCGATGTCCATCATCACCAACGTCTTCACCGAACCTGGCGAGCGCGCCCGGGCCATCGGGGTGTGGGGCGGTGTCGTCGGTATCAGCCTGGGACTTGGCCCGATCGTTGGCGGTGTACTCATCGAGACGGTCGGGTGGCGGTCTATCTTCTGGATCAACATCCCGATCGGCCTCGCCGCGATCGGCCTCACTGCCCGCTTCGTCCCCGAGTCCAGGGCACGACGGCCCCGGCGGGTGGACGCCTTCGGCCAGCTGCTCGTGATGGTGGTCCTGGCGGGCTTGACGTACGCGATCATCGACGCGCCGCGGGCCGGCTGGACGTCGCCGACGACGCTGGGCCTGCTGGCGCTGGTGTTGGTCGCGATCGGGACGCTGCTGGCCTACGAGCCGCGCCGGGTCGATCCGCTGCTCGAGTTGCGTTTCTTTCGTAGCGCCCCGTTCTCTGGCGCGACGCTGATCGCGATCTGTGCGTTTGGCGCGTTCTCGGGCTTCCTGTTCCTGAATACCCTTTACCTTCAAGATGTGCGTGGGTTGTCCGCCCTGCAGGCAGGGTTGTGCACGTTGCCGCTGGCTGTGATGACGTTGATCTTCGCACCGCTTTCGGGACGTCTTGTGGGTTCGCGGGGTCCGCGCGTCCCCCTGCTCGCCGCCGGCGTGGCGATGTGCGCCGGTGGCCTGATGCTCGTCGGCCTCGACGCGCAGACGTCGCTGGTGTGGGTGCTCGCGAGCTACGTCGTCTTCGGGCTGGGGTTCGGACTGGTCAACGCGCCGATCACGAACACCGCGGTGTCCGGGATGCCCCGCAGCCAGGCGGGGGTCGCCGCGGCGGTTGCGTCCACGAGTCGTCAGGTTGGCGCGGCACTTGGCGTTGCGGTGGTCGGCTCGGTGCTGAACTCGGGCCTGGCCGGTTCTTTGACGACGGGCTTTGTCGCGGCCAGCCATCCGGGGTGGTGGATCGTCGTGGGGTGTGGGCTTGCGGTGCTGGGTATCGGCGGGCTGACGTCAGGACCCTGGGCGGTCAGCACTGCGGCACGGACCGCGCACCTGTTCGACGACGACCAGTGAGCGGGCACCCTCGCCGGCAGTGAGCCGCATCTGTCTAGCGACAGTCGTAGCGGCGGCGCGCGCGATGGCCCTCTCCCGTCGCGGCGCGGCTCGTTCAGGCGAAGCCCCAAGCGGCCTGCCACGCTGGGCAAAGGTCAGCTGCGTCGGTCCCGTTTGTCGACGAGTGCGAGCCCCCAGGTGACCACGCCGGCAGCCGCGATCAGCAGCCAGAAGAACGCAGTCCATGGATTGGCTGCGCGAGCGGCCCAGGCCGCCGTACCTGTTCCGACGACGAGGGTGGCCAGTAGTGGCTTGGCGTACCAGAAGATCATCGCCGGCAACCCGGCGTGTGGTCCGAAGACTCCGATCGGCGGCAGTCCGCGGAAGGCCGCCATGAGGTGTGTGCCGGCCAGTAGTGCCCCGGCGCCCAGCGCCCAGACGAGCTCGGCTGGCTCGACCAGGCCGGCCAGTGACAGTCCTGCGCCGACCACGAGGGTGGTCAGCGCCCAGCACGACACTGGCACGACGAGGTGCGCGAGCGCTGTGTCCCGGTAGGGCAGGCCCAGGAGTCGTGAGGTGCCCGAGTTGTCGGCATGCAGCCGTAGACCCTCGCACCAGGCGCCGAAACCGAGATGGCATAGGACCAGGCTGACCAACGGGGCCACGGTGGGGATTCGCGCTGACATCAATGACAGCATCAGTCCGGCTGATCCGGCGGCGGCAAAGCCTAGTCCGTAGAGCGCCGACCACGGTGCCCGGCGCAGACCCAGGAGGTCACGGTGGGCGATCACCGCCCGTGGCCCGCTGGCTCTCAACCGCACGCGCCGGGCATGGGTCGTGGGTCGTGCGGCGTCGAGACGAACCGTGCGCAGATCCCCGGCGAGGACGGCTCCGCCCATGGTGACATTGCTCGCTGCCTGCCTCCGCAGACCGGCGATGCCCAACAGTGCCAACGCGTTTCGGCGCCTCTGCCGGGGCCGGGAGCCTCGCCCGAACCCGAGTGACGATGCCTGGGGCTGCCCCTGCAGCTGACCACGTAGCCACAGCTCGGCGACCAGCAAACCGAACAGGGCGCCGCCGAGAGCCAAGGGCAAAAGCACGACCGGTGGGGCGGCGTTGGCGATCGCCCCGCCGGCACCTATGACGAGACCGACCAGCAGGCCGCCGACGGTTGACCCACCACGACTTACCCGCCAGTACCGGGCGAGCGTGACCTTGCGCGGCATGGGGCTGGCAACGACCAGCTCGAGGTAGGGCAACGGCGGTACCACCGGACCATGCACCCGCCCGACCAGCCGGACCAGGGCCAAGACCACGGCTGCCAACGTCACCGCCGCCATGGCCCCTGCAGGGGTCCGGGCATGCTCGGCTAGCCACTTCTCGTTGATCGAACGGAAAAGCTGCTGGGCGGCCGGCACACCGTAAGTGCCGGCCGCGATGACGGCCACGTACACGGGATACAGGGTGCTGCTCAAAGACGTGTCCGGTCGGTTGCCGAGGATGGCGGCGCGGACCTGCCGCAGCTGGGCCTTGTCCGTACGGCTCATGCGGGCTGGATGTCGACGATGGTGTCAGCCAGCGCGTCGGTCATCGTCGGGTCGTGGCAGGCGATGAGCAGGCTGCTGCCATCTGCCTTGCGGTCCAACAGGATTCGGGTGAGTAGGTCGCGCTTGTCCGTGTCGAGCCGTTGCTCCGGCTCGTCAAGGATGAGGATGGACGAGGGGCGCACGAGCACCATGGCGAGGTGGAAGAGCTGCTGCTGTCCCGAGGACAGCTCATGTGGGAAACGTTCTGCTAAGTGGTCGATCTCGAGCAGTTCGAGGATCTCGTCGGGGCGAGCGGCAGCAGGCCCGCTGACGTGGCTCCAGGTGGAGCTGATCAGGACCAGGTGGTCGGCGAGAGTCAGGTCGCGGTAGGTCGCGGGTGCGCCGATCAGGGCTGCGATCGCGGTGCGCGTGAGGTCGTGTCGTTCGTCGATAAGTGAGCCGTCCAGGGTGGCCTCGCCCTCCGATGGTGGCACGGTCCCGGCAAGGATCCGCAACAACGTGGTCTTGCCACTACCGTTCGGGCCACGTAGGACGACACACTCCGCGATGCCCAACTCCACGTCGGTGGGCAGCAGCAGCACTGCCTCGTCGATGCTCTTGCCGACACCAGTGGCTCGGAGCACGTGCGCGTCGGCCTCGCGCCCTGCGGGTGCGGCCGCGCCGCGACGTGCCAGCATGATGTCTCCCTCGGTCACCTGCGAGTCTGTCACCAACACGTCGCGCATCGCTTAGGGCTGCGGGCTTGGATGCCCTGGCAATCGCAACCGGGAAGTCTCGACCTGACGGCGGTGCCGGGTTTGGGCCCACGTTGACACCAGCGCCGCACGCAATATCTGCGGCTCTGGTGAGCGGTTAGGCGCTGGCCACAACGGGCGCAGGGTGAGTCTTCGCGGCTGCGTGTCCGGATCGAATCCGGCGCCACCGACCCGAGCACAGTCGCTGAGGCCGCGGGCCGGCCCGGGGCCGGTCTGGGGCCGGCAGCAGGCCGGTGGGGGCAGCCTGATTCAGGCGGCGACGCCGGGGTCTGCGCGCTTCCCAGGGGGTGAGAAGACCAAGGATGAGTCGGTCGTGCACAAAGGCGCCTCGTGATCTGGACCGCCGGTCTGGCCACTTTGGGCACCGTGGCGGTTGGCACTGTGGCGGTGGGCACTGATGGCGGTGACTTTCCCGTCATCGTGCACGCCAAGGTCATCCAGCCATGGTTGCCCAGGCCCTGGCGCTTGACGCGTCGCGGCCCATCGAGATCCTCGCTGGGGCGATTCACGATAACAATTTCGACTTCGGTATCGACAGCATCGCAAGACAAGTCCAGCATGGACCAATCAGTCTGCACGTTTGAATCGAGTGTCGCCAGTGAGTTGGAGCCGTTCATGGCCTTGCGAGGCACACCCGGGAAACGGGCGACTGTCGCACCGCGCGGCCACAGGTTGTGCGTACCGTCTCGAAGAGGAGAGCACGAGATGAAACACCCCAAGATCGCGCCCGTCGCATTGCTGGGAGCTATCGCCCTTTTGCTGGCCGCTTGCAGCAGCAGTACAACCACCAGTGGTGGTTCCGGCGGCCCGGCCGCCAGTGGGCTGGATGGGCGTGGTCCGATCACCTATGTCCAGGGCAAGGACAACAGCAACGTTGTCCGGCCGCTCGTTGCTAAGTGGAACGCGGCCCATCCGACGGAAAAGGTGACATTCAAGGAGCAGTCCGACAATGCCAACCAGCAGCACGATGATCTGGTTCAGAACTTCCAGGCAAAGAACGCCAATTACGACGTGATGAGCGTCGACGTGATCTGGACTGCTGAGTTCGCCGCCAAGGGATGGCTGCAGCCTTTGACCGGGAAGACGGCCATTACCACCAGCGCGATGCTGCCGGCCACCGTCAAGGCGTCGACCTACAAGGGTGTTCTGTACGCTGCGCCGGAATCCAGTGACGGCGGCATCTTGTTCTACCGGAAGGACCTGGTACCGACCCCGCCCAAGACGTGGGACGAAATGATGAGCATGTGCTCAATCGCCAAGGCCAAGAACATCGGCTGCTATGCGGGCCAGTTCGCCAAGTATGAGGGTCTGACGGTGAACGTCGCCGAGGCCATCAACTCGGCTGGCGGCACGATCATCGGCAGCGACGGAAAACCGACGCTGGACACCACCGCGGCCAAGAAGGGTCTGCAGAACCTGGTGAGCGCCTACGCCGATGGAAACATCCCCAAGGAAGGCATCACGTTCCAGGAAGAGCAGGGGCGCCAGGCTTTTGAAGACGGCAAGCTGCTGTTCCTGCGCAACTGGCCGTACGTGTACCACCTGGCCAAGACCGACGGCTCATCCACGGTCAAGACCACCTTCGGCATGGCAGCCCTTCCCGGTCCGTCCGGTCCCGGTGCATCGTCCCTCGGTGGCCACAACGCGGCTATCAGCGTCTACTCGAAGAACAAGGCCACCGCCGCTGACTTCCTGAAGTTCCTGACCAGCGTGGATCAGCAGAAGGCCTTCGCGCTTGAGGGGTCCTTGGCGCCGGTGTTGACTGCCCTCTATGACGACCAGGCGCTGGTGACGAAGCTGCCTTACCTGACAGTGTTGAAGACCTCGATCCAGAATGCCGTTCCTCGCCCCGTTACGCCGTTCTACCCGGCCGTCACGACGGCGATTCAGGATAATGCCTACGCCGCCATCAAGGGTGACACGCCGGTTGGCACAGCACTGTCCAACATGCAGAAGGCGATCCAGTCAGCCGGCGCCCAGTGATCCCAGCCGCGCTGTGACTGCGGTGGGTGGGCTGCGGCCCACCCACCGCAGTCAGGCCACAGATTCAGAAACCGAGCGCGAAGAGGTCCAGTCGGAAAGGAGAGGGCATGTCTACTGAACCGCAGTCCCGCTCCACGTCCGAGCCGGAGCACCCCAGTCTGAACAAGAAGAACAATGAGGACGCTGGACCGGACCGGAAGGCGGCCACACAAGGCAGGTGGGCATCTCTTCTGGTTGCCCCGAGCCTTATTCTGCTGGCCATTGTTATCGTTTATCCGGTTGTCAACGCCGTGATCATGTCCTTTCAAAAGGACGCCGGGTTGGACAACGCGACGGGTTTGTTCGTCGCCGGCGGATTTGCCGGTTTCGCGAACTACGCGCACTGGGTCCTTCAGCAGTGCAACATCCCCGGAGGAGGCACGGTCTCCTGTGCGCCAGGCACTCTCGGCGACCAATTCTGGAGCGCTTTCGGCACGACCTTCTTCTTTACCGTCGCGACGGTGGTTCTCGAGACTGTGATCGGGTTCGGGATGGCCGTCATCATGGCTCGGACCTTCCGCGGTCGTAGCCTGTTGCGGGCCTCGGTCCTCGTGCCATGGGCGATCCCCACCGCCGTCACCGCCAAGTTGTGGTTCTTCATCTTCGCCTTCGAAGGGATCGCCAACAAGCTCTTCGGCACCACGATCCTGTGGACCGGAAGCCAGACTCCGGCCAGGTGGGCGATCATTATCGCCGACGTCTGGAAGACTACGCCGTTCATGGCACTGCTGATTCTTGCCGGGCTGCAGATCATCCCCGAAGACATCTACGAGGCGGCCAAAGTCGACGGTGTCACCGCATGGCAACGGTTTACCCAGATCACGCTGCCGCTGGTCAAACCGGCACTGCTGGTCGCGGTGCTCTTCCGCACCCTTGACGCCCTGCGCATGTACGACCTGCCGGCCATCATGACCGGGGGTGCGAACGGTACGACCACCCTGTCGATCCTCGTCGTACAACAGATCAGGCAAGGTTTCAACAGCGCCGCGGCTCTGTCGACCGTCACGTTCATCACGATCTTCCTGGTGGCTTTCATCTTTGTGCGCTTCCTCAGCGTCAACGCCGTTGACACCGCTACCGGAAGCGGGAAGGAGAAAGCCAAATGACCACGGCAACCGCGACCCTTGTCCCAACGTCTGACCCTCGAGCGAAAGCCAAAGCGAAGAACCGTCAGCTTCGGGCAACGGCCAGAACCTACATCAGCGCCGCGATCATCGTCTTCTGGTGTCTGCTACCCGGCTACTGGATGGTCGTGACCGCCTTCCGCGACGTCGGTTACACCTTCGACTCGACACCCTTCTTCAATCACGTCACCTGGGACAACTTCGCCACCGCCTTCTCCACCGACCTGGGCAACCACTTCGGCAGGGCTCTGATCAACAGCCTCATCGTCGGGACTGTCACCACCGCAATCGCCCTGCTTGTCGGCGTCTTCGCCGCCTACGCCCTGGCACGCCTGAACTTCGGCGGCAAGCACCTGGTCCTGGGGTTCATCCTGGGAGCCTCGATGTTCCCCGGTGTGGCCCTGGTGACCCCGCTCTTCCAGCTCTTCACCAACCTCAACTGGATCGGCACCTACCAGGCCTTAATCATCCCGGATATCTCCTTCGTCCTTCCACTGACCATCTACATCTTGCTCTCGTTCTTCCGGGAGATGCCGTGGGAGCTCGAAGAGTCGGCTCGCATCGACGGGTGCACCAAGGCGCAGGCCTTCCGTAAGGTCATCATGCCCCTGGCGGCGCCGGGCATCTTCACGACGGCGATCCTGGCGTTCATCTCCTCATGGAACGAGTTCCTGATTGCCAGCCAGCTCTCCAATGACCAGACCCAGACGGTCACGGTCGCCATCGCTTCGTTCGCCGGGTCGCAGCCACACCAGGAGCCGTACACCGCGGTCATGGCGGCTGGCACCATTGTCACCATTCCGTTGGTGATCATGGTACTGATCTTCCAGCGCCAGATCGTGGCTGGACTGACGGCTGGAGCGGTCAAGTAGTGGGCCCCAATTCGTCAAATGCCGATCCAAGAAGGATTCGCTCCGGGGAAGACTTCGATATCGTCATCGGCTTTCTCGGATTCTGGGCCCTGCTCCTTGTCGTGGTCACCGTGGTACTGGAGGTCACCGGTCGGCCGGCCCTGCTCCCCGCCATGATTCTGCTGGTCGTTGTTCTGGCAATCTGGGGCATGGTGCGGCTGCGCAGGAGCCTGCCCCCCAGAACGGCCCGGCGTCCACGCTGAAGCTTGATCCACGGGTGAAGGTGTTCGCGGCATTGGGGGTTCGGCGTCGACGGCCGTTTGCAGGTCACCCCTGGG